>Ga0316204_10000828_pt1 | contig 99485 bp, 86 predicted proteins | sample 6monrhotite_MG_2_FD_205661 | JGI IMG/M metagenome (GOLD analysis project Ga0316204, IMG submission 205661) | Microbial mat bacterial communities from mineral coupon in-situ incubated in ocean water Damariscotta River, Maine, United States -... | ecosystem: Environmental > Aquatic > Marine >... | reverse complement strand
TCATTTGGGCTGTCTTAACTTACAATGAACCCTTTGATCAAAATGGCGGAATTCGCCTGCAAAAAGTTAGAGAAAACATGCTTTAAATAACAATCAGTTGACGAGAGTTCTCAAGATAGTATCTGACTCCTCCTGCCATTGTCATTGAAGTGCATGAAGAGGTGTATGAAGCGCTACTGTTAAATCGACAACTTCATGTCTTTTATAAATCAAGGGGTTACGATAAACCAAGAGAGTACGACATTAACCCGATTGGGCTTGTTTTGAAGGACGGACTGTTCTATCTGGTTTGCACATTCGGCGACTATGAAGACATCCGACTGCTCACATTGCATCGAATGGAAGCTGCCAAAAAACTCGATATCCCATGCACGATTCCGGCTGGGTTTGATCTTGATAACTATATTTCTTCCGGCGAACTCGACTTCGCTATCGGTGGAGATATCAAGCTCAAGGCCTTGATTAGCAAGGAGATGGCTTTCCATCTTGAAGAACGACCACTAAATGCAGATCAAAAAATTACAGATTCTGATGGCGGTTCATGGTTATTAGAGGCAACAATTCAGGATACCAGTGAATTGCGCTGGTGGCTGATGGGCTTTGGTCAATATGTGGAAGTACTTGAGCCTGTTTCTTTACGTAACGAGTTCCGTAATATCGCGAATCTCATGGCCTCCAATTATTCAGAGGATTAACCCGGCTTTTGGAGCGATGTACAATGTTTTATCCATCGCTTTTGTAGTCATTGCCTAAATTAGTTTGGGTAGGTGTTAACTCTGGTATTTACAGTGTAATGCTGAATACTCAGGTGAATCATGATGGATAGGGAAAAGGGAGAGAGATGAGTTTTCATTTGATCAGTTCCAACAGGGTCGAACTGTTAACAGAGCAGTTGGCGGCTGTACTGGATCAGTCACCGCTTAGTTCCCCTTTTATGCAGGAGACCATTCTGGTTCCAAGCATGCCAATGAAACGCTGGCTTGGACTACAGCTGGCACAAGTTTCCGGTATCAACTGTAATAATGACTACCCTTTACCTGCGTCATGGTTGTGGGAACTGGTCTCCTCAAACCTGAATGACACTGCCAAACCTGATCCTCTGGCAAAAGAGCAGGCCGCATGGAAAATTTTTGATCTGTTACCGGGACTTCTTTGCAGGCCGCAGTTCGAATCACTGCAACAATATTTATCCCATGACCTTCAAGGCATCAAACGATGGCAGCTTGCCCAGCGTATTGCAGATGTCTTTGACCGATATCAATATTATCGCCCGGCTTTGATACGCACATGGAGTGCAGGCGGGGGTGATGACTGGCAGGCTCACTTGTGGCGTGGTCTGGAAGAAAAAGTCGGCAAAACACACCATCGTGTCGCAATGATTGATGCATTTATGCAGAAGCTTGAGTCAGCACGTCTAACCCGGCTGCCTGAACGATTAACTATCTTTGCCGTATCAAGCCTGCCGCCATTATTGCTGCAAGTTATTCAGGCTGTTGCAAAGTATACTGATGTTTATCTTTATCATCTTACTCCGACAGACAGTTACTGGGCGGATTTAAAATCTGCCAAGGTCATGGCAAAACAGCGATTGGTGAACCCCGATGATGTTGTGTATCTGGAAACAGGCCATGATCTGCTGGCTTCATGGGGCAGGCAGGGACAGATATTTCAGGATCTTCTCCTGTCCGATGATGATTTGCAGGGACTCGCCTTTGAGTGCTATCACGAACAGTGGTCCGACACGCTGCTTGGCAATCTGCAGCGCGACATGTTTCACATTCAGATGGATGAGCATAACGACAAAGAAAGCGATGACTCATTGCAGGTTCATGTCTGTCACAGTGCTCTGCGCGAAACACAGGTGTTGCATGATAGTCTGCTAAAGCAACTCGATGCTGATCCGACACTGAAACCTGAAGATATTCTGGTCATGGTGCCCGAAATCAGTCGCTATGCGCCCTATATTGAAGCTGTATTCAGCAAGGATGAATCCCGCCCGTTTATTCCATGGAACCTGTCGGATATTGCTGTGAGTGATGAGCATCCGGTCATTGGTTCGTTCCTGCAGTTATTGCACCTGCCAGAGAGTCGTTTTTCAATGTCCGAGATTCTGTCGCTTCTGGATGTGCCGGAAATATGTGCGCGCTTTCAGCTGGATGCCGACAAGCTTGCCCGAATTCGTCTGATACTTGAGCAGCTGCATGTGCGTTGGGGTATCGATTCCGAACATAAAGCGGAATTCAAGCTTCCCTCCACGCTAGAGAATAGCTGGAAACAGGCTGAGCTGCGCTTGATGGCAGGATATGCCATGGGTGATGACAGTCCGCTATGGCAGGGCATCGCACCTTATGCTGTAGATAATGCTGATGCCACCATTCTGGCTGAATTCTGGTCTCTGTTTGAGTCTTTAAATCATTGGCGTCAGCTATTGAAAGCTGAGCCTGAGAGATCAGCAGCAGAGTGGCAGCGATTACTTACCGATCTGTTGGAAAATTTGTTTCTTGATGCCAGTGATAAAGCCGGTCGTTTACAGCTGGTTCGGGATGCGCTGGCTGATCTTGCTCAGCATGCTTTTGACAGCTCTTTATCTCTGGATCTCGTACGCCACTGGTTGAGCTCTGAGCTGGCCGAGCGGGAGACTTCCGGAAGCTACTTTTCCGGTGGTGTCAGCTTCTGCGGTATGCGTCCCATGCGCAGCCTTCCATTTCGCGTGATCTGCTTGCTGGGCATGCAGGATACGGCATTTCCAAATCGTGAACGACCTTTGGAATTCGATCAGATGGTTGATCACTGGTATCCCGGTGATCCGGCCAAAGGTGAAATGGATCGTTATCTGATGCTGGAGACACTGTTGTGTACCCGTGAAGCACTGCATATCAGTTATACCGGCCGCAGTGTACGTGATAATTCCGAATGTCAGCCATCAGTACTGATCAGGGAACTGCTTGATCAACTGGAGGTGCAGTACGGGGCAGGGCTGCTAAAGCGGATTATCCATGTTCACCCCATGCAGCCATTTTCTCCTGACAACTATGTTCATCACCATGCTTATGATGCTTATTGGTGTAAACTTGCCAATGCCATGAGCTATCAACCCAGTGAAGAAGAGCAGATAAACTGGCCGAATCATACTCTGGACGTCGATGGGAATAACAGTGACGGCATTGAACTCAGGCGTCTCAGTCAGTTTTGTAAACATCCTGTTAAATATTTTGTTAACAATAGTTTAGGCATATATCTTCATGATCAAGGTGAGATTCTGAATGATGAACCGTTTACGCTTGATGGACTGGAAAACTGGCAATTAAAAACACGTCTCCTTGATGACTCTCTGCAGCAGAAGCAAACAGATCCGGAGCAGATCAAGGCTGAGGCGATGTTACCGCATGGTGGTTTTGCAGATCAGATATTGGCAACCCAACAGCAGGCCATCATTCCTATGCTAACTCATCTGGAATCTTATCAGGAGCTGGAAAAGTCACCTCAAATGATCGAACTCTCTTGTCTTGTAAGCTCGCAGGATAATGTGTTGCTGACAGGACAGATTCAGCAATATTATCCGGGCAGGGGATTGCTGCATGTCACCCCCTCCAGTCCGGGCAGTAAAAATATGATGCCTTTGTGGCTGGAGCATCTTGCTCTCTGCGCATCGAATAAACTGGCAGCTTCTGAATCCAGTATGCTGGTATGCAAGGACGATGTTATTATCCTGAACAGGCTATCTCAGGATGAAGCTCTGGATGCATTGGGACGCTATGTCGAAACCTATCTGCAGGGCTTGAAACAACCCTTGCCTCTGTTTCCGAAATGTAGCTGGGCGCTTGCGAACAAAGAGAGTCCGGCAAAGCTTATGAGTCAGTGGGAAGGTAACAGTTTCCAGGGCATTGCCGGGGATAAAGATGATCCCTATATACAGTTGATAATGCGAGGGATTACGAGCATACCGATTAATGAGTCTGTCTTCACCAGCTGGGCAGAAGCCCTTTATCTACCGCTGCTGGCAGCAAGGAGAGAGTCATGAACAAGCTACAGATTCTCAATGCAGAGGCTTCACTGGCAATGAATCTTGATGGTTTCAAGCTGGTTGAGGCCAGTGCAGGCACCGGCAAAACCTATGCGATAGGCAACCTTTATCTTAGAATGCTGTTTGAAGCTCACCTGGTCAGTCAGATTCTGGTGGTTACCTTCACCAATGCCGCAACTGAAGAGTTGCGCGGCCGGATTCGTCTACGCATTCATCAGGCGCTGAAACATCTGGATGATCCCTTTGCTGATGATAACTTTCTTAACACCTGGTCAGACTCCCTATCGGGGGATCATGAGAGAATCGAGCATGTTCGACGACAGCTGAAACTTGCACTGAACAGCATGGATGAAGCGGCTATTTATACGATTCATGGTTTCTGCCAGCGGGCACTGACTGAATATGCATTTAACAGCCGTCAGGCATTTGATGTTGAGATGATCTCTGACGATAATCAGATTTGGCATGCGGCAATTAAAGACTGGTGGCGCAGTCAGGCTTATCCTCTGAACAAGATGGATCTGTCACTGTTCAGTCTGGCGTTCGGCAATGTGGACAAGTTGATTGAGCTTCAGCGCCCTTTACGCAATCCACGTGTAAAACTCCTGCCCGATATTTCTAATACGCTGGGTCAGCTGTTCAGTTCCTGGCATGATCTGGAAGCCCAGTGCCTGCAACTGGCGACCATGTGGAATCAGGATAAAGAGCAGCTTGCTTCCATACTCTATTCTGACGCTCTGACTCGCCGTAAAAAGATATACAAACTTGATCAGCTACCAGCACTGATCGAAGCTTTGGACGATTACTTTGCTAGTGAAAACCCTCTGGGTTTTCCTGAACAGCTTTCTGCAGTCAGGGCATCGGCTCTTTGTTCAATCCTGAAAAAAGGTAAGGAAGAAGAGGGGCTTGAACACCAGTTTTTCACCACTGTTGATGAGATACTCGATCGTGCTGATTCAGTGAAACAGCAATTCAGGATACGGGCTCTTTCCGATGCCCATGACTATGCAGCAGAGCAAGTAGCTCATACAAAGCAGCAGGCAGGCCAACTCTCTTTTGATGACCAGCTCGTGCTGCTTGAGCAGGCACTGGCTGATAACAAGGAGCTGGGTATCCAGATTCATCACCGCTTTCCCGTTGCCATGATTGATGAGTTTCAGGATACCGACGCTATCCAGTACGATATATTCAAACATATCTACCATCACAGGGAGCAGGGCGGTCTGATTATGATTGGCGACCCGAAACAGGCGATCTACAGTTTTCGCGGTGGCGATATTTTCACCTATATACGTGCCAAGGATGATGCGAGCCAACTTTATACGCTGGATACCAACTGGCGCTCTACACCACGTCTGATTCATGCGGTCAATCAGCTCTTCTCACATCGGCATGATCCGTTTATTTATGCTGCGATTCCCTTTGCCCCTGTAAATCACGCTCCGAAATCACATGCTTTGTTATGTGAGGAGGGAGAAGAAGTTATTCCGCTTACTGTTTGGCACATACCGTTGAATGAAAAAAACAAACCCATGGCGAAAAATGTAGCCCTGCCATTGATGCATGCACATACAGCCAATGAGATTGCGAAACTCATACAAGCTGGCAGAGATAAGAGACTTAAACTTGGAGAAGAGCCGGTTAAACCGGGTGATATCGCTGTGTTGGTGCGCAATCATTTTGAAGCTGCTGATCTACGCGAGGCCTTGCGCCAGCGCGGAGTCAGTGCCGTAGCTACCGGCAATGAACAGGTATTTGACGCTCAGGAAGCAGAGGGTTTAAAGCTAATACTTGCAGCAGTCATTGATTTTCGCGATGCAGGCCTGCTGCGTCAGGCCATGGCCAGTGCCCTGCTTGATTATCATTATCAGGATATTCATGCCTGTTTCAAAGATGAGTCGCAGTGGCTGGCGTGGGCAGCCCACTTTCAACACCTGCACGATGCATGGTCGAAGAAGGGATTTATGGCCATGTTCCAACTGATGTTGAGACGACTGAATGTCGGTGAGCGCTTAGCCTGCCACCATAATGCAAGTCGGCGTTTAACCAATCTGTTACATCTGGGCGAACTGCTGCAACAGGCCTCACAATCGATTACAGGTATGGATGCACTGTATCACTGGTTTGAGCAACAGATGAATGAGGCAAGTTCAGAAGCTGAGTTGAGGCTGGAAAGCGACGGGGATCTGGTACGCATAGCAACCATTCATTCCAGTAAGGGCCTGGAATATCCGATCGTATTCCTGCCTTATATGTGGTCATGTAAACCGCGAGAACCGGGCAAAGGACTGCTGCCATTTTTTGATGAAAAACATCATCAGCATAGTCTGGATGCAGGCGCAGATGCGGGATATTTCTTACTGGCGGAAAAAGAGCGTCTGGCCGAAGATGTAAGGCTGGCTTATGTCGCGTTAACACGAGCCTGTGCGAAGATCTATGTGGCCTGGGGGCATACTGCTAACGCAGGAAAAACTGCTATGGGCTGGTTATTGCATGAAGTACAACAGCCTCTGGATCTTGATCAGCAAAGTCCGGAAGTCTTCGGGAAAGGGATGAGTGTTGATAAAGACCTTGAGGTGCTTGCGGCTTCAGAAAATATCGAAATATGTAGTTTAACAGATGAGATACCGGAGAAAATCAGCGTGTCCAAAGAGTCTGATATGATTTCCGGCTGCAAGGTATCCGAATTCTCAGCAGCTATTGCCCTGGATTGGCGCATTTCCAGCTTCAGTAGTATGACCCGGGATGTGCATCAGATCTTTAGCCAGAATGTGCGGCTGGAGTCAGATGATCCTGTATTCCAGTTTCCGGCTGGTAGTCAGACAGGTCTATTCCTGCATGCGTTACTGGAGGAACTGGATTTTCAGCAGGATACGTCAGCAAGTGTAGAGGAGTTCACCGGCAGGGAAGCGATTCGATACGGACTCAACCCTGATCAGGCACCGGTGGTTCAGGCATGGATAGAAGATCTGCTTGCTACAAACCTTGATAGCAGCGGGCTTACTCTGCGCCAGATTGGTGAACAGCGCCGGTTAAACGAGCTGGATTTCGATTTCTCAGTCAACAGAATCGATATCAGCCTGCTCAATGAAAGGCTGGACAAGGTTGCGGGAAGGTCCCTGCAACCACTTAGAATTGATGACTGTCGAGGATTCATCAATGGCGTCATCGATCTGGTATTTGAACACGATGGTCGTTACTACCTGGCTGATTACAAGAGTAACCACCTTGGCTTCTCATTGGATGCTTATGCACCTGAACAGTTGCGGCAGGCGGTATTTGATCGCCGCTATGATCTGCAATACCTGATCTATTCGCTGGCTCTGCACCGTTATCTAAAACTTCGTTTAAGCGGTTATGATTATGATCGCCATTTTGGTGGTGCCTATTATCTGTTCCTGCGTGGCATGCGGCCTGAGCATGGCAACAACTACGGTGTCCATTTTGATCGTCCTGACAAGGCTCTGATTGAAATGCTGGATTTTGAGATTTTTAATGCTGAGGTGATATCATGAATCAGCTGAATGAAACTTCACAATCTACCGCCACACTTGGTTTTTTCTTTGCCCGGTTTATTGCAGAGCAGGCAGGAGAACCTATGTCTGGTGTACTGGCACGCTCTGCATCCTGGCTTTCTGATATTCAGGCACAGGGGGATGTTTGTCTGGATCTCACGTTACATGCCGGTCAGCCATGGCCGAATCAGCAAGGTCAAACGCCGATGCTGGATAAGTGGTGTGAGTTGCTACTCAAGACGACCTGCGTAGCTGGTCCGGGTGAATTGGCACCGATGATACTCGATGGACACAGATTATATCTGAATCGTTTCTGGTCCTATGAGGATGAGGTTGCCCGTTCGATTACAGCACGATTGAGCACTGCAAAGTCTGTAAACAGAGAACTACTTCAAAAAGGACTACAGCGGCTGTTTCATAATCATGATGTTGGTGAGATAGACTGGCAGATGCTTGCGGCAGCTTTGAGCGTCACCCGCAGTTTCTCAGTGATTTCAGGTGGCCCGGGAACCGGAAAAACAACCTCATTGGTAAAAGTACTGGCGCTACTGCTGGAGCAGCAACCGGATATGCATATACGCATGGCTGCACCGACAGGAAAAGCTGCAGCACGTATGATGGAATCGATTCGCAATGCCAAAGCCGGCATTGATACCGATGAACATACACGCAACAGAATTCCTGATGATGCTTCAACGATACACAGACTGCTCGGGTTCAGTCCGGGCGGTTACCGCCATAACAGGAACAACCCGCTAATGCTGGATTGTCTGGTCATTGATGAAGCATCCATGCTGGATCTGCCAATGATGGCACGCCTGCTGGGGGCCCTGCCTGAAACAGCATCTCTGATCCTGCTCGGGGATCGTGATCAACTCGCTTCAGTTGATGCCGGAAATGTGCTGGGTGATATTACCGGTCATGGCCATGAAATCTGCTACAGGCCTGATACAGCCAGAGAACTGGCTGCTCTGACCGGTATAAAAGTCTCTCAACTGCCTACATCTAAGCATGCACCTGTGATTGCTGATGCGATTGCACTTCTGCGCACCAGTTATCGTTTCAATGCTGATAGTGGAATTGGCCGTCTTGCTCGCAGCATCAATAAGGGTGACGGTAATAGTGCTGTTGCAATCCTTGCGGATGCTTCAAATATCGAGCTGGCATGGCTGCAGGGCGTTTCCATTGAAAGCGTGGTGGCACAAATAATCGATGCATACAGCTCATATTTGCAGACAGATGATGTTGCGCGAGCCTTGGATCTGTTTGAAAAACAACGGGTATTATGTGCCGTACGTAACGGGCCAGTCGGTGTGCAGACGATCAATCAGACGATTGCTGAGCGATTAATCGGATCGGGCCTGCTTGCAGGTGGCACGCTTGCCCACGGTATGCCGGTGATGGTGACGGCCAATAATTATGAGCTGGGCCTGTTTAACGGTGATATCGGCCTTTTATGGCGTAACAATGAAGGTAAACTGAGAGCATATTTCCGGCAGGCAGATAATCAGTTGCGGGATATTCCGGCACAGTCACTACCGCAATATGAACTGGCCTGGGCCATGACCGTGCATAAATCTCAGGGTTCTGAGTTTCAGCATGTGATTTTGATGCTGCCGGAAGAGGGGGAGGGGCAAGCTATCTTGACCCGGGAACTTCTCTATACGGCTATTACCCGTGCTCGCGAACAGTTTACACTCTATGGCAATGCCGAGGCAGTAAAGCGCGCTGCGATACAAACTGTGAATCGCAGCACAGGACTCTCAGACCGCCTGAAATGGCCAGTCATAAAAATACATACGGGCCCTGCTGAACAGCTTTCTCTACCGATGGAGTAGAGTGTCTTTTAAAACAACTCATCAATTCATCCCAGCAATTCTAAAAATAACGTCTATAATCAGACAACTTTGATTAAGGATGCCTACGAAATGTTAGAGATTCACTCACTGGTTTATGCATTGATGACGCTTATGACTCTGGTCGCAGGATTTACAATCCGGTCCTACATGCTGTTCAGAAAAGAAGAGAAACAGTTTTCAGCTTCCTGGTACAAGTGATATGCATACAGGCAGGCTAACACAAAGGTTAGAACTCCTGACTGGTTAAGATCAACGCTGATTTGAACCCGGCTCATTCATAATAAATCTATCGAGTGGAGCAATAGTAGTTACACCCTAATTTATCAGAGACTTGAGATTGGATGCTTGCTTGTCCCTCTTTTGGGGGACAGACATAAGGCATTATCCTGATAAGGTATGAGCACTTGTCGGGGTAAACTATATTTTTTCTTATTGTGGCTAAGAAATATATTTCAGGAACATTTGTATCGTTTCGCCGTAAAGAACTTTGAACCAAAAAAGGAATCGAAAACAGATGGCAATCAAGAAGACTGAGCTTTACAGCTCGCTATGGGCAAGCTGTGATGAATTGCGTGGCGGTATGGATGCCTCCCAGTACAAGGATTATGTGCTGACCTTCCTGTTTCTCAAATACGTTTCTGACAAATACCTGAATGACTCCAGAGCCATGATCGTCTGCCCTGATGGTTGCACCTTTCCCGATATGGTCAGGCTCAAGGGCGATAAAGAGGTGGGTGAGAAGCTCAATATCGTACTTGATGGCATTGCCAAAGAGAATGAGCTGCCATGGCTTGCAAATAAGGATAACGATTTCAACGATGAAGAGCGCCTTGGCAAGGGTAAGGAGATGGTTGATCGACTCTCCAAACTGATCGGCATTTTTGAGGGACTGGATTTTGGCGGCAACAGTGCGCAGGGCGATGATCTGCTCGGTGATGCCTATGAATATCTTATGCGCAATTTCGCCACGGAATCGGGTAAGAGCAAAGGTCAGTTTTATACACCGGCAGAGGTTTCCCGCATTCTGGCTAAAGTAGTGGGGATTACCGGGGATACGACTCAGGACAAAACTGTTTACGATCCAACCTGTGGTTCGGGCTCACTGCTGCTCAAGGCTGCAGATGAGGCCAGTAATGGCCTGAGTATCTACGGTCAGGAGAAGGATGTGGCGACTACTGCCCTGTGCCGCATGAACATGATCCTGCACAACAATGCCGATGCCGAGATTGCACCCGGAGGTCACAGCACCCTGGCAGAGCCTGAATACAAGCAGGAGAACAGTGCGCTCAAAACCTTCGATTTTGCCGTAGCCAACCCTCCGTTCTCCTTTAAAGCCTGGAATACAGGCTTTCTGCCTGAAGAAGATGAATACAGTCGCTTTGAGTATGGTATTCCACCGGAGAAAAACGGTGATTACGCTTTTCTGCTGCACATCCTCAAATCACTGAAAAGCACGGGTAAAGCTGCGGTGATTCTGCCGCACGGTGTACTGTTCCGTGGCAATGCCGAAGCTGACATACGCCGCAACCTGATCAGGCAGGGGTATATCAAGGGCATTATCGGTCTGCCTGCCAATCTCTTTTACGGTACCGGCATTCCCGCCTGTATTATTGTGATTGATAAAGCCGGAGCCAAAGCCCGTCTGGATAACCCTGATAGTGGCATCTTTATGATTGATGGCAGCAAAGGTTTTAAAAAGGATGGCCCGAAAAATCGACTTAGAGATCAGGACTTACACAGGATTGTTGATGTGTTTAATAACCAGCTCAGCCAAAGCCGCTACAGTCGCATGGTCAGCTTTGATGAGATCGCCAAGAATGACTATAACCTCAATATCCCGCGCTATATCGACAGTTCCGCAGCAGAAGACCTGCACGATCTCTCCGCTCATCTGCAAGGCGGTATCCCCAATGCCGATATTCAGGCACTGGATAGCTACTGGCAGGTATTCCCAAAGCTTCGCAGCACACTCTTTGCAGCAGAGCGGGAGGGCTATAGCAGGCCGCTGGTGAAAGCCTCTGATGTGAAGACCACTATCCTTGCGCATGAGGAGTTCAAACAGTTTGCCGCACAAAGCATTGCACTGTTCCAGAGCTGGAAAGATGAGGCGCAGCTGGCAGAGCTTGATCAATCCGATCTGCCCAAGGATGTGATTCATCGTATCTCCGAACGCCTGCTTGAATCCTTTACTCAGGCACCGCTGCTGGATCGCTATGATATGTACCAGATTATCATGGATTACTGGTTTGAAACCATGCAGGACGATGTCTATGTGATTACTCAGGACGGGTGGTCTGCTGGCAACAGCATTCGCGCACTGGTGGTGAAAAAAGGGGAGAAACTGAAAGAGACACCGGATCTGATTATCAAGAAAACCAAATACAAAGCCGAGCTGATTCCACCAACCCTGATTGTGAACCGCTATTTTGCCGAAGAACAGGCCGAAGTGGAGAGGCTGCAAACCGAACTTGATAGCAGCACCCAGGCACTGGAAGCTTATGTTGAAGAGCATGGCGTGGAAGGCGGCCTGCTGGAAGAGGCGCTCACCGATAGCGGTAAAATCAGCAAAGCCAGCGTGACAGCACGATTGAAAGTGGTGACCGATGCCGATGAAGTTGCAGCACTCAAACAGGTGAAAAAGCTGATCGAAACAGAAGCGGCCCATAAGCGGTCAGTCAAAAACGCACAAGAGGCTTTGGACGTACAAACATTGCAGCAATACGCCAAACTCTCCGAAGCCAACAACAAAACCCTGATTGTCGATGATAAATGGCTGGCAACTCTGGAAGCCAATATCGTTGCAGAAATTGAGCGCGTTACCCAGCAACTCGCCAACCGCGTCAAAACACTGGAAGAACGTTATGCTGAACCCATGCCAACACTGGTGGATGATGTGGCAACTCTAAGCGGCAAAGTGGATGAACATCTGAAAAAGATGGGGCTTCAGTGGTGATGGCCGATAACCTACCAACGGAGACAAGGGACATGCAGCCCTTGCTGCAAGAGATCAGCACACTGATTGAACAAAGTCGCCATACCCTGCAACGTCAGGTCAACACCCTCATGGTGCAGAGTTATTGGCATATTGGTCGACTCATTGTTGAGCATGAACAGCAAGGCAAACACAGGGCTGCTTACGGGAAACAACAGCTCACTTATCTGTCACAACAACTCACAACCCAATTCGGCAAGGGGTTTGATGTCAGTAACCTGCGAAATATGCGTCGCTTTTATCAGGCTTTTCCAATTCAGGACGCAGTGCGTCCTGAATTGAGTTGGACCCATTATCGTAAACTCATAGGTATTGAAAATGAGCAAGCTCGCTTATGGTATGCCAATGAATCTATTGAACAGAACTGGAGTGCTCGCGCCCTGGATAGGCAAATCAGTGTCTTGTATTACGAACGATTACTCTCCAGCAGTGAGAAAACTTCAGTAGCTAAAGAAGCAGAGGAAAAAACAGCCGCATTAACGGATAGTAAAGCGTATCTGCGCGATCCCTATGTCCTGGATTTTCTCAACGTATCATCCCAGCCATTGCTGGAGAATGATATTGAACAGGGCATTATCAATAATCTGCAACAGTTTTTACTTGAACTGGGTAAGGGATTCGCCTTTGTCGAACGGCAGCAACGTATCAGCGTTGACGAGCAGGATTTTTATCTCGACCTGGTTTTCTACAACTTCAAACTCAAGTGTTTTTTACTCATTGATTTAAAGCTTGGTAAACTGACCCATCAGGATATTGGGCAGATGGATACCTATGTTCGTATCTACGACCAACATAAAAAAGATGCGAACGATAACCCGACAATTGGCCTGATTTTATGCAGCCAGAAAAGTGAGGCACTTGCCAAATACAGTGTGCTGACCGATAGCGATCAGCTTTTTGCCTCTAAATACCTTGATTACCTACCCAGTGAACTAGAATTGCAGCAGGAGTTGCAGCAGGAGCGCCTGAAAGTCCAGGCTCAACTTATGCAGGAAGCCGAGCAGCAGCATGATCTGAAGGACGGGGAATAATGGAAAGCATGATGATACCTGTTTGTTTTGCCAACCGTGTTAAAACACTGGAAGAACGTTATGCCGAACCTCTGCCAACGCTGGTGGATGATGTGGCAACCCTAAGCGCCAAAGTAGATGAAAACCTGAAAAAGATGGGGCTTGTGTGGTGAGTCAATCAACTCAGCAAGAAGTACCGGAAGGCTACAAGCAAACAGAAGTCGGAGTGATTCCTGAGGATTGGGATGTTTTACCATTAGGAAGGTTATGTTCATATCAAAATGGCACAGCTCAAGAAAGTTATTTCAATAAGCATGGTGGCTATAAGATCATATCAATTGGAAACTACTCTCAGAATGGTAAGTTTGTTTCAACAGGTACTTACATTGGGCACCAGCATAAGTCAGTAATCAAGAAGTTCATTCTTAATAAGGGTGAACTGACAATGATTCTCAATGATAAAACTTCTGTTGGAACAATTATTGGACGTGTTCTTCTTATTGATAAATCTAACGAATATGTAATGAACCAGCGCACCATGAGATTAACGCCGAATGGAAAAGTATCTTCAGACTTTTTGTTTTTTCTCATAAATAGTGATTTGGTACATAAAAGCATTGTTGACTTGGCTAAACCGGGCACACAAATCTATATCAATACAGATGATGTTACTGGCCTTCCCCTTTGTTTTCCTATTGAGCCAGAAGAACAAACCGCCATTGCTGAGGCGTTGTCTGATGTGGATGGTTTGATTGGGTCGCTGGAAAGGCTGATTGCCAAAAAGCGCGCCATCAAAACCGCTGCCATGCAGCAACTGCTCACCGGCAAAAAACGCCTGCCCCCATTCGATCAAACCCACACAGGCTACAAACAAACCGATCTCGGCGAAATCCCGAATGACTGGGAGGTGAAGAAGTTAGGTGATGTTTTTGAAATCACATCAAGCAAAAGAGTTTTTCAGAGTGATTGGAAAAACAAAGGGGTTCCATTCTATAGAGCAAGAGAATTGGCGGTACTGGGCGATTTAGGTGTGATTGAGAATGATTTGTTTATCACGTCACAAATGTATGACTCTTTTAAAACTCAGTATGGAGTCCCCAAAGTTGGAGATATGTTAGTCACAGGGGTGGGTACCCTTGGGAAAACATATGTCGTTAGAAATGAAAAAGAGTTTTACTTTAAGGATGGAAATATTATCTGGTTTAAGATGGCAGGTAAGGTGTCAGCGGATTTTGTGGATCAGATGTTTAAGTCTCCGATTGTAAAAAAGCAGATTGAGAACTCTTCTGCAGGAACAACCGTAGGGACTTATACAATTACGGGCGCGAATAAGACTATTTTGCCATTTCCTTCTTCACGAAAGGAACAGGATCTTATCGGTCAATTATTGGCTGATATGGATATAGATATTTCTGGATTATTGACGAGGCTTGATAAAACCCAACAAATCAAACAGGGCATGATGCAGGAGTTACTCACCGGGAGAACAAGATTAGTGAAAAGCAGGGGAGAGTTGAGAGTGAGAAGAAAAAAGGCAGTGGATAGTTCAGAGTTGAGAGTGGAAAGTGAATAGCTCTCAATTATCAACTCACAACTCTCCACTGCAGTCTCCACTGCCCCCCAAAGGCCCTCTCTGGTCCAAGTCTTTTGCTTTTGCTGTACGTGCGGTGAAGTTAGCTCAATATCTACAGAAGGACAAAAAAGAGTATATTCTGTCAAAACAGATTATGCGTAGTGGAACGTCCATTGGCGCTATGGTTAGGGAGGCGGAACATGCTGAAAGCAAAGCTGACTTCACGCACAAAATGAACATTGCTCTAAAGGAAGCCAATGAAACGCTCTATTGGCTGGATCTATTGCATGAAACGAAATACATCAGCGATACAAGTTTTGCATCCATACGCCCTGACTGTGAAGAGTTGTTGAAGTTACTTGTTTCAACGGTCAAAACATCGAGAAACAGATGATGGTAGAAAGTTGAAAGTGGTGAATGGAAAGTGGAGAGTCGGTGGAGGTATTGGTGAGTCACTCACAACTTTCAACTCTCCACTGTTTTTAGGGGATCGTTATGATCAATGAAGTGTATATTGATAACTTTAAGTCTTTGGTTGGCTTCAGAATGAAGCTGGACAAATTCAATTGTCTTATCGGACTTAACGGTGCAGGTAAATCCACTGTTCTACAGTCACTTGATTTCCTGGCACAGCTGGCACAAGGCGATGTGCAAGACTGGTTGGATGCGAGGCATTGGGACAAGAGTGAGTTGAACAGCAAGCTAAGCAAGAAACAGAACATCAGTTTTGAGATAATCTCCAACCAGAGGGGTGCTGGTGAGTTGAAATGGTTCGGAGAGTTTAATCGCCAAAATCTTTATTGTTCATCTGAAACAATCACCTTGAACGGTGCAATACTCCTGAAAGTTTCCAAAGGACATTTTACGATCAATGGCGAAGTGAGTCAGCCCATTGTATTTTCATACCAAGGTTCTATTTTATCTGTATTGAAAGAGAAAGAGCTTCCGAGTGAATTGATCGCACTCAAAACGGAACTTTCATCCATGAAATCGATGGATTTGCTCTCTCCACATTTGCTGCGTCAAAAGGCGCGGGCAAGCGAACGGGATCTCGGGCTTGGCGGTGAAAAACTTTCGGCCTTTCTTCATGAGCTTTCGGATGAAAAGCGAGAGAAGTTAGAACAATACCTGAAAAGCTATTATCCGAGTTTTAGAAAATACCAAACAAGCTCTTTGAGGTCAGGTTGGAAAAAACTATCTGTTCACGAAACATTTGGCGGTCAACCTGTGGAGACAGAAGCCCGGCATCTCAATGATGGCATGTTGCGTATCATGGCTATTGTGGCGCAAACACTGACAGAACATTCATTTTTACTGTTTGATGAAATTGAAGATGGGATTAACCCGGAGCTAATTGAGCAGTTAATGGATCAACTGGTTGATGCACCGCAGCAAATATTGGTGACAACGCATAGTCCGATGATTTTGAACTACCTGGAAGATGAGGTGGCAAGAGCAGGTGTGCAATTGGTGTATAAAAATCAGCAAGGTCTTACACGTAGCAGAGCATTTTATGAGATTCCATCTATGGCGAAAAAACTTGAGGTGATGGGGCCAGGTGAAGTGTTTGTGGATACTGAGTTAATGAAGCTTGTGGATGAGCTGATTGAAGAAGGCGAGGGGGCTGAGCTTTGATTCTTTTGCTCAGTGGTGAGGGGAAGACGGATATTGGCGAATGTGGCAATCAGTCCAGATATTGCGATGTGGAAAGCTTTGTGCCAGGGCCGATGGCGATTTTTATTGATCAGTTGGTGGAGAAGAAACTTCAATTCTCATGTCTGGAAAATGGTTATGTCCGCTTTATCAATGAACATGCTCTTGCCGCTATAGGAAAAGGGTTAGCTAAAAAGCGACGGCCAAGCATGCCTAGTAAAAAGAAAAGGAAAGAAACACTCTACTTTGAGCTAAATGCGCGAGCGTTGGCTGTAAAAGCGAAGTTACTAATGGCTGAACTCAAAGATGAAGTTATCGCTGTTCTTTTTCGGGATGCCGATGGAACAGCTTCTACTACCCGAGGACTCTACGAAACCAAAAGAGACTCCATGCTTCGTGGCTTTGCAATTGAGGAATATGTAAAGGGTGTTCCAATGGTGCCAAAGCCAAAGTCCGAGGCCTGGATATTGTGCGCTGCAAAAGAGAACCCATACAACCATTGTGATCAGCTTGAGGGTATGTCGGGTAATGACAATAGCTCCAACCCTTTGAAGCAGCAGTTGGACAACGCACTGGGTGAACATGTTGGTGCTATAGGGCTGGCAAATATGGCTAGGGATGGGGACTTTGATGTGCATCGCATAGACATGCCAAGTATGAATTGGTTTAAAGATTGCTTGGATGCGGTTCTCTCATGAACGTTATCATTTCAGCTACGAAATATTTCAATGTTTGGCTTGTAGTTTGAAATGAGTGAATCGCAGCATGTGGAGTGGAAAGAGTCGTGGCGGGATGAGTATCTGAAATGGATCTGCGGCTTTGCCAATGCTGATGGCGGAGTGCTGATCATCGGGCGTAATGATGAGGGGGAAGCGGTTGGAATCACCGATGCCCGCCTGTTGCTGGAGACGCTGCCGAACAAAGTGCGTGATCTGCTTGGTATTATGGTGGATGTGAACCTGAGCGAGCAGGGGGATAAGCAATTACTGGAGATTGTGGTGGAGCCGTATCCCTATCCGATCAGTTACAAGGGGCAGTATCACTATCGTAGCGGCAGCACCAAACAGGAGTTGAAAGGGGCATCGCTGGATCGGTTCCTGCTCAAAAAACAGGGCAAACGCTGGGATGGTGTGCCTGTTCCCCATGTTAGCGCTAGTGATCTTAAAACAGAGACATTTGATGAATTCAAAGCTCAGGCAGCAAAGAGTCAACGTGTGGATGAAGAGGTGCTTGGCGAGAGTAATGCACACCTGCTTGAAAGATTGCACCTGAATGATGGCAACTATCTGAAGCGCGCAGCAATACTGCTATTTCATGCTGATCCTGAACGGTTTGTGACCGGGGCTTATGTGAAAATTGGTTTCTTCGCATCCGATGATGATCTGCGTTATCAGGATGAGGTGCATGGCAATCTGTTTGAACAGGTTAAAGGCTCTCTTGATCTATTGCTCACCAAATACATGAAAGCGGAAATTCGTTATGAGGGTGTGAACCGTATCGAAGAGTTCCCTTATCCTGAGGCGGCTCTGCGAGAAGCGCTGCTGAATGCCATTGCCCATAAAGATTACAGCTCTGGTGTGCCTATTCAGATCAGCGTGTATGAGGATCAGATTATTTTCTGGAATGAGGGCCAACTGCCTGAAAGCTGGACGGTTGCACGATTAGCGGAAAAGCACCCCTCCAGGCCTTATAACCCTGATATTGCCAATACCTTCTTCCGTGCCGGATTGATTGAATCCTGGGGCAGGGGGACGTTGAAAATAATCAATACATGTAAGGCTGCTGGGTTGCCTGTGCCACTCTATGCATATGACCTTTCCGGTTTTGTCGTGAAAATGATGGAGAAAACGTCGGAGAAAACGTCGGAGAAAACGTCGGAGAAAACGTCGGAGAAAACGTCGGAGAAAACGTCGGAGAAAACGTCGGAGAAAATCCTCAGACTTGTCGGAGAAAACGCCCACATAACTATTGCTGAGCTTGCATCTGCAACAGGCGTATCCGGGCGTTCGATTGAAAGAAATATTCAAAAACTGCAACAGGCCGGGGAACTCAAACGCATAGGGCCGGATAAAGGCGGTTATTGGCAGGTAACGAAGGATGATGCGCATGAGTAAAGTCGGTCAACGCGAGCGCGCCACGCAAAACAGGGTGGTGCAGCTATTCCAGGATAAGCTGGGTTATGACTGTTACGGGGACTGGCAGGATCGTGCTGACAACTCGAATATTGAAGAAGGGTATCTGTCTGCCTGGCTGAGTAAGCAGGGCGTGGATGAGGCGATGGCAAACAGTGCCATGCGTAAATTCAAACGCGCTGCCAATATGGGTGATGGTAAAAAGCTCTATCATGCCAATAAGGCTGTTTATAGCGATCTGCGCTATGGCGTGAAGGTGCCGCAGGGGCAGGGCAAGCCGGATAAAACTGTCTGGCTGATTGACTGGAAGAACCCACTTAAGAACGACTTTGCCATTGCCGAAGAAGTATCAGTCAAAGGTGAACATACCAAGCGCCCGGATATTGTGCTGTATGTGAATGGCATTGCACTGGGTGTGATTGAGTTGAAACGCTCATCGGTCTCCGTTACCGAGGGCATCCGGCAGAATCTCGATAATCAGAAAAAGACCTTCATCCGTGATTTCTTTACCACGATGCAGCTGGTGATGGCGGGTAATGACTCTGAAGGTTTACGTTACGGTACGATTGAAACGTCTGAAAAACACTATTACAGCTGGAAAGAAGAAAACCCGAATTATGACCCAAAAGTGGATGATCCGAGCAGAAAGCATCTATCGGTCAATGATGTGGACGATGTCGATGGTCTGCTGGATTTTGATATCATCAACTTTTGCAACAAAGAACGATTCCTGGAAATGATTCATGATTTCATCCTTTTTGATGCAGGCGTGAAAAAGAGCTGCCGCCAGAATCAGTATTTTGGTGTGAAGGCGGCGCAAAAGCGCTTGATGGATAACGAAGGCGGCATCATCTGGCATACCCAGGGTTCAGGAAAAAGCCTGACCATGGTTTGGTTAACCAAGTGGATACGCGAGCATGTGGACAATGCGCGTGTGTTGGTGATTACTGATCGCACAGAACTCGATGAGCAGATCGAGGGGGTGTTTGCTGGAGTGGATGAGCATATTTATCGCACTACAAGTGGCGCAGATCTGATCTCTAATCTCAATGAAAGCGAACCATGGTTGCTCTGCTCACTGGTGCATAAGTTTGGCAGGGCGGGCGAGAGTGATGAGGAACAAGCCACCGAGGATTATCTGGCAGCCCTGAGAAATAGTCTGGGCAAAGATTTCAGTGCCAAGGGTAAGGTGTTTGTATTTGTCGATGAGTGCCACCGTACCCAGTCGGGCAAATTGCACGATGCGATGGCGAGCATTTTGCCTGAAGCGATTTTTGTCGGCTTTACAGGTACGCCACTGCTGAAAAAAGATAAACAGAAGAGCATTGAGGTGTTTGGCACATTTATTCACACCTACAAGTTTGATGAAGCCGTTGCCGACAGAGTGGTTCTGGATCTGCAATATGAAGCCCGTGATATCGATCAATATATCCGTTCGCCTGAAAAAATCGATGAATGGTTTGAGATCAATACTCAGGGTTTGACCGATATGGCGAAGGTGCAGTTGAAACAGCGCTGGGGAACCATGCAAAAAGTGCTATCCAGCCAGGATCGCCTTGAAATGATTGTGAATGATATCTGGAAAGATATGAAGATCAGGCCCCGGCTTGCCGATGGTCGTGGCAATGCCATGCTGGTATGCGCGAGTATCTATCAGGCATGCAAAGTGTATGAGCTGTTTAATCGCACAGACTTGAAGGGTAAATGCGCTATTGTGACCAGCTATTTACCATCACCGGCTGATATCAAAGGCGAAGAAACAGGTGAGGGCTTAACCGAGAAACTGCATCAGTATGAGATCTACCAACAGATGCTGGCTGACTATTTTGAAGTGAGCAGAGACGAAGCCATTAAAAAGGCCGAAGAGTTTGAATCCAGGGTGAAAAAACAGTTTAAAGAGGAACCCGGGCAAATGCGTCTGCTGATTGTGGTGGATAAGCTGCTGACCGGCTTTGATGCACCTTCGGCTACCTATCTGTATATCGATAAGAAGATGCAGGATCACGGTCTGTTTCAGGCGATTTGTCGCGTCAACCGGCTGGATGGTGATGATAAAGATTATGGCTACATCATCGATTACAAAGATCTGTTTCACAGTCTGGAAGCCTCAATAGGTGATTACACCAGTGGTGCTTTAGATGCTTATGATCAAGCCGATGTCCAGGGGTTGCTTAGTAATCGTTTGGAGACAGCAAAAGAAAAGCTCGAAGAGGCCCGTGAAGCCACCAAAGCGTTGTGTGAGCCGGTGTTACAGCCTAAAGCGCTTATTGATTACATACGTTATTTCTGTGGTGATGTGGCCAACAAAGATGCGTTGAAAGCCAATGAAGCCAAGCGGGTATCGCTGTATAAAAACGTGGCGGCACTGGTTAGAAACTACGCCAATATTGCCAATGAAATTCAAGCAGCGGGTTATAGCGCCAGCGAAGCAAAAACCATCAAAGCTGAGGTGGAGCATTTCAGCCAGATGCGTCAGGAGATCAAACTGGCCTCTAAAGACGAAGTCGATATGAAGCTGTACGAGCCATCCATGCGCCGCCTGCTCGATAGTTTTGTACGCGCCAATGAGAGCGTAAACGTCGTGGATTTCGAAAACCTTGGTTTGATTGAATTGATTGTTGAAAAAATAAAACAAAACCCGACAGAACCTTCGAGCAGGAAGGTGCCTGAAGCCATGGCCGAAACTATCGAAAATAATATGCGTAAGCTGATTATCGATGGGCAACCGATCAATCCGAAATACTATGAACGAATGTCAGAGCTGCTTGATGCACTCATTCAGCAACGTCGCGCCGAAGCATTAAGTTATCAGGAATATCTTGAGCAGGTGAAAAAGCTTGCCGAAAGTGTTGTGGAACCTGAGGGAGGAACTACTTATCCGGATAGTATGGACAGCAGGGGTAAGCAGTCGCTGTATGATAACCTGGGCAATAATGAAGAGCTTGTTACACGTATCGACACAGCTGTTCGTTATACCAAAAAAGCAGACTGGAAGAGTAACCGCTTCAAACAGCGCGATGTGGAACATGCTGTACGGGAAGAGATGGGCGAATACACGTTTGAACTGAAAGATGTGATGGATCTTATTAAAAACCAATCAGAGTATGATTAATATGCAGGATCACTCAATGATGATGGTGGGTGGTATTGATGTGCAGGTGGTGAGAAAGGCGATTAAAAACCTTCACTTGGGTGTGTATCCGCCGAATGGCCATGTGCGTGTGGCGGTTCCCGAACACGTAAGCGATGAAAATGTGCGTTTGGCGATTGTATCGAAGCTAAGTTGGATAAAAAAACAACAGCAAATATTCAAAGGCCAGTCCAGGCAGTCTGAAAGAGTCTATATCTCCGGTGAATGCCACTACTTCCTGGGTAAACGCTACCGCCTTGAGTTAATCGAACAGGTAGGGATTTCCAGAGTTGAACGGTTCAAATCAGGAAAGCTGAAAATGTTTGTGAAGCCGGGAACATCTATCGAAAGCAAAGAGAAGCTGTTAAACGCTTGGTACAGAGAAGAGCTGAAGAGAGTCATACCTGATCTGTTTCGAAAATGGGAACCCATCATTGGCGTACAGGCTGATGACTGGGGCATCAAAAAGATGAAAACCCGATGGGGTAGCTGCAATATTGAAAAGCACCGCATCTGGTTGAACCTGGAGCTGGCGAAAAAACCGCCTGAGTGCCTGGAATATATTCTGGTGCATGAGATGGTTCATTTACTGGAGCGTCAGCATAACGAACAATTCAAGGCCCACATGAACCGTTTCCTGCCGCAGTGGCGATACTGCAGGGATATGCTGAACAACTCGCCGCTGGGTCATGAAGAGTGGATTTATTAGAGGAATGGCGGTTTTTTTAACTTGTAGAATCTAGTTATGGGTTTCGTTTCGACATGTAACCTTACAGCCGCTGCTCTTCATCACAATTCCCGTTGATAGTAACCGCGTTTTATCTACTGGAGAAAATTGACAAAAATCCGAATTTTTGACCAAAAAAAAGCACTTACATTGCTGTAAGTGCTTTTTGATTTGGCATCCCCAAGGGGATTCGAACCCCTGTTGCCGCCGTGAAAGGGCGGTGTCCTAGGCCGACTAGACGATGGGGACCTATTCGACGCGGCGAACATTAACGTGTCATATTTTTGCGTCAATAGAAAAGTTTCACTTTTTTTTTTGGAGGGAAGTTGGGCTGGCCGATTATCATGCGCTCTGTTAATTTTCATGCATGTCATCATTCTTTTTTGCAGCCACACCACATATCCATTTCGGAGCAGGAACACGGCTTAAGCTGCCCGATATCATTCAAGGTTACGGACAAAAGGTACTGCTGGTTAGCGGAAACCAATCATTTGATTCCTCTACTGTCTGCCAGTCACTACTGAGTGAGTTACAATCTCAGTTTGAGATTCAGCACATGAAAGTTTCGGGTGAACCTTCCCCGCAGCTGGTTGATGAAGCAGTTGCGAAATTTAGAAGCTTTGCGCCCGATTGTGTTGTCGCCATAGGTGGCGGTAGTGCGATTGATGCGGCCAAGGCTATTGCAGGCCTTTTACCGACAGGTGATTCAGTTATGTTATATCTGGAAGGGGTGGGGGCCGGTAAAGCATACCAGGGACCTGCTACACCTTTCATCGCCCTGCCAACTACTGCAGGAACCGGTGGCGAGACCAGTAAAAATGCTGTGCTATCCAAAATTGGTGCAGATGGATTCAAAAAATCATTTCGTGATGAAGAGCTGGTGGCAAAACATATTATTCTTGATGCCGAATTAACCCTGAGCTGCCCCGAGGTTGTTACGGCCGCTTGTGGCATGGATGCTTTCACACAGTTGCTGGAATCGTATGTGTCCACCAAAGCCAGTCCGATGACGGATGCATTGGCATTAAGTGGGCTTGAAAGAATCAGAGATAGCCTCATTGAGGCTGTGAATGACGGAGCCAATCTGAAAGCCCGGGAAGGGATGTTGTATGCATCTTCTATTTCAGGACTAACCTTGGCCAATGCAGGTCTTGGATCAGTACACGGGCTTGCTTCACCACTTGGTGCCTTTTTCCCCATGCCGCATGGTGAGGTTTGTGGAACGCTGTTGCATGAAGCTACGCGGTTAAATATTGCAGCCATGCTTGATAGGGAACCGAATAATCCGGCAGTGACAAAATATGCAGAGATCGGACGACTGTTCAGTCCTGACCAAACAGTGTGTGATAAGAACGCTCTGGATGCCTTGTTGGCGCTTTTAAAACAGTGGACCGAAGCACTATCGATGCCGCGACTCTCATCTTACGGTATTAAAAGCGATGATTTTGATCGTATTATTGAAAATATCAGCGGTGGAAGCATGGGGACGAATCCTATCATACTGACCCGGGATGAGCTTATTCTGCTTCTTTCTTCTCGTCTGTAGCAACAGACTCAAGAGACGTTTGATTCATCAATTCCGGCCATGCATCGCGTATATATTCATAACCGGACCAGAGTGTCAGAACAGCAGCAAGCCAAAGTAGAATCAGGCCCGTATCGTGCATGGAAAGCCCCAGCATCTCTTCATGCAGCAGCAGGGCGAAAATAGCGATCATCTGCAGAGCAGTTTTCCACTTGGCGATAATCGATACATGAACAACGGTTGAACGTTCAGCAAGCCATTCACGCAGGGCACCGATTGTAATTTCACGGCCGATAATAATCGCAGCAAGAACGGCTGGCGCAGCACCGGAGTCAACAAGCAGCACAAGAGCGGCAGCAACAAGTAACTTATCAGCTACCGGATCAAGAAAACGGCCGAAAGGGGTCACTTCACCACGTTTACGTGCAAGATAACCATCCAGCCAGTCAGTGGCTGCCGCAAAAGCAAAGACCAAAGCCGATAACCAGTGACCAATCGTGTCTGGCAGATAAAATACGGCCATAAATACAGGGATCAGGATCACCCTGCCCATCGTTAGTTGATTAGAAATTGTCCACTGCATAATCTCAAGTATCTCCGCTACCGACCTTAGGTAAAGGGGAAATCCTAATGCGTCTGACTATTCTCAGGAATCGGGATCGCAGATTTCACTTCAATTTCACCAAAATAGGATTCGTATCGAAGTATGTTTTCCTGCAATGCCGCTACGATGCGCTTGGCATGGGACGGTGAAACCAGTACACGCGAGTTCACAATACCGACAGGCGGCGTTGCCAGAATAAAATCGAGAATAAACTCTTCAGGCGTATGAGCCACCACGAACTGGTTGGCATAACTGCCTCGATGTTCTTCCTCAGGTACTTTAATCTGCAACTCCTGCACATGTTCGGGGTTATTATCATCAGTCATTATGAATACCTGTTCATTTATTTTTTGCTTCCAGATAGAGCTCTTCCATGGCATCGAGATCCATCCTGGCAAGGGATAGGCCTCTGGCATTCGCAAGATGCTCCATCGTTCTGAAGCGATCTGCAAACTTACGATTGGTTTGCATCAAACAAAGCTCTGCATCGAGATCCAGTTTGCGGGCAAGATTAGCCAATGTGAACAGAACATCGCCAAATTCGTCTTCAATGCGTCTGATGTCAGATTTATTGGTGACCTCATATTCAAGCTCTTCCAGCTCTTCTCGCATTTTAACCATCACATCGGAGGCTTCTGACCAGTCAAAGCCGACACGTGCTGCACGTTGTTGTTCTTTCTGTGCATATTTGAGTGCAGGCAGAGGAGGGATACCATCCATCAGGCTGGTACGTTCTGTGTGTTCTGCATCTTTCAGTGTGTTCCACTGATCCGTAAGATCATCAGGCTTGGCCTTATCAAACACGTGAGGATGCCTGTAGATCATTTTATCGATCAGGGTATCAATAACATCAGCCAGATTAAATTTATCAGCTTCTTCCGCGATGCGTGCATAAAACAGCACCTGGATGAGTAGATCACCCAATTCGTTTTTCAGAGGATCCCATTCATCTTTTGCATCAGCGAGCTCAATCGCTTCGATAACCTCGTGTGCTTCTTCCAGCGTGTATTGCCTTAGCGACAGGAGCGTCTGTTCACGATCCCATGGGCATTCCTTGCGTAAAACGTCCATGAGGGCATATAACTTCTCGTAATAATTATCCTTATCCCTGATTCGCCCTGGCATGGTCACCCCATAACTTTACATAATATTCATTATGCGACGTTATATAATAAGCGCCACAGGAGACAATATAAGATGACAATATACAAAAGCCACCACTCTCACGTGCACGATTTACATTTGCAGCAGTATTTGTCCTGATTATGAACCTGAGCAAGGATCTCTGAATGTTGATAATCAGCTTACAGGGCGTTGAATACCCGGTATCCACATTCGGCCATAAGCAGCATCCAGTCCGGCCTGTGTCAGAAATATATTCCACAACTGAGCAGTTTCGATGTGCAGGACCTGCTGTTCATACAACCAGGCAAGATCAGTACGCAATCGGTCAAAAGAAATTTTGTATCCAAGTGCATCAAGCTTGCTGAGCAGCACATTTTCACTTGTTCTATATGCTTCAACATTGACCAGTATCTGTAGAATACATAATCGCCGTTGCTCAACCATATCCTGATCGACCTTATTCAGTACCAGAGGTTGTTGCTGCAAACCTGCTGCGTGCTCAGCTTTGTATGACAGATGAGACACATTCGTTAACGGTTGTCTGTCCAGACCGGGGTTACTTGTTTCTGTGCCAGCTCGCTGCTCCTGTCTTTCCTGTTTCCTCAGTAATCCGGGATCTATCTTTTCAGCCAGAAGCTTCTTGGCTTCCTCTCTTTTTTCACGAGCCTGCTCCAGACTTACTGATGGATATACTCCGAATGCCAGGGTCTTCTGTTTGCCGTCAAATCGGTAGGCAAGCTTCCAATAACGACCCGATGATTTGACCAGCAAATAGAGTCCACCACCATCACTGATTTTAAACTGATTCTTACCGAAAGGTACTTTTGTTGCTTGTATATCTGCATCAGATAACGTCATAAACAGAGCCTCTATTTGTTGGTTCTTTCTGCACCTCAACAGGAGATGAATAAAAGAACCAACAGGCATGCATGTTGGTTCTTTTGCAGGGTGAATATACACTGCCACCTGATGAACCAACAATCAATCGTGTTGGTTCTTTTGTCATGAGGTGTTGTGCATGAATGCTACAAAAATGGCTCACTGATCCCAGATGAATCACAAAGCAAACAAACCATTGCTTGAGAAACAACTTTCTGTTGGTTCCTTCACTCGCAAGAACCATCTATATGTTGGTTCTTTATTTTAGAGGAATATATATATAAAAAAGGCAATAAAAAAAGCCTGTAAGCATTGCCTACAGGCTTAACGAATCATCTATATATCTGTAACCCAAAGGGGAATACGCCCCCTACTCCTGCTGTGAAAAACCAGCGCTTACCTATCTGAAAAATATGCGATACACGCTCCAGGCATAAGCTGAAAAGTTGCGTGTTATAGTAGCTATTGTTATTTCAGACAGGTCTATTGTTTCTTCATGCCAAGCAGATGATCCAGTGCTTCAATCAATTCATTTTCACGGTCTTTAAGATCACGTTTAGTCAGGTAGCAACCAACGCCTGCACGTATAGCTCTCTCCTGCTCGTCTTCATTACACCGTGTTGCCAGCATTAAAACAGGCAAATCTGACTGCAGATCTTTGATTTGTTTCACCAGTCTTATGCCGTTCATATCCGGCATATTCAAGTCTGTAACCAGCAGTTCATATTTACCTGGCAGTAGTTTTTCCAGAGCGTCTGCGCTTCCCATAGCAACATCAACCTTGAAGCCCATGGACTCGAAAATCTGCCTCTCAATATCCAGTGCAATAGGAGAATCATCGACAAGCAACATGCGATGATCAAAAGTCGCTTGATGAAGAAGTTCATGATTTATATCTGCTGCAGGAGCCGTGCGCCACATCTCTTTCAAGCCGTTAGGCTCAATCAAGAGTAAAACAGAACCGTCATCGGCAATCGCATTGCCCATAAGCCCCAAGGGATGATAGTGCTTCAGATAGGGGTCAATTTCACGAACGATAATCTCTTTTTCGTCAAACAGTTTATCGACAATCACAGCAAGAAAACTTTCCAGATGTTCAATCATGATCACAGAGTTTGTCGCTGATGTACGTGTCTGATGCCCTTGTTTACCAGCCAGTATTTGATGCAGATCAACCACGGGTACTCTGTGACCGGCATAGTCAATATAACCCTGACTAAACGCCCCTTTTCCCGTTTTGATCTCCTGCCCGGCAAGCGGTAAGGTAGAGGAAACCAGATTGCTTAGTATTCCGAAACGTTTTTCATCAACCATGAACTCAATCGCTTTTTGTAGCGTAAGGCTGACCGGAACAGTCAAAGTGAACTTGGTACCTTTCCCCTGCTCTGTTTGAATATGAATCGTGCCTGTCAGTTCACGCAATACATTAGATACGACATTCAGTCCTATTCCCCTGCCTGCAACCTGATCAGCCATCGGGCGGGTTGAGAAACCGGCATGAAAAATCAACTCCAGAGCTTCTGCGGCATCCATATCATCAGCCTCAGACTGCGTGACTATACCAACCTCTACAGCTTTTCTTCGCACCTGTTCGATATCAATGCCTTTGCCGTCATCAAGAACTTCAATACAGATACCGGCACCACTCTTATGTGCATATATCGTAATCTGCCCCTCTTCCGGTTTACCTGACTGCAGTCTCTCCGTCGGGCTTTCAATACCATGCGCTATGGCGTTATTAATCAGATGAATAAGTGGTTCGGACAAAGCTTCAGCAGCAACCTGATCCATCTCCACTGATTCACCGGCAACCAGCAGCTGTACCTTTTTATTACTCTGCTTGGAGATATCTCGCACTGCTCGGGGAAACAGTGAAAAGACACTGTCCAAAGACCTCAACATCAGGCCAAACACCTGCCCCCTGAGACTGCCCAACATGACTGATGAACGTTTTTGATGAAGCCTGAATGACTCTCTGGTTTTTTGAACATTAGTCAGGCTCTGTTCAAGCTCAGCCTGCATTTTCAGACTTTGTACTGTTTGTTGCTGGTCCTGGGGGGAAAAAATACTGTTTTTCAGTAATTTAAGATCAGTATGTAGTTTTTCCAATTGAGCTTCCATGGCATCACCACGGTAGCGATCTGAGCTTAATTCAATAATCTGGTTGGATAGTCGGTTCAACTTGCTCCGGTCAACTCTGAAAAAATTGCCAGACCCATCATCCTGAGCACTGTTAATGGCCTCAATTTGGGATAACACCGGACGATAGTCGATCTCTACTGTTGTGATGTCAGGCTGTTGCTGCTTATCTGATTCCTTTGCCGTTTGAGCATTTTCTGTTTCTACTATGGCTGATCTGTCTGCCTGAATAGAATTTTCAATGGTTCCCATAACAGCGGCAATCAGATTTTTATTGATGCCAGCTCTCTTTTTACGCTGCCTTTTGGGGCTTACCGGTCTGGAAGCCTCTGTAGTCAGCTTGGCCCGTCCTTGCACATACTCAGCTTTTATAGTCTGAAACTGCGTGGATAACTGTTCAATTTGAATGCGTACCTCACTGTCTTCATACCTTAATCGATCGGCAAGGTGATCATGCAAATCAAACAGGAACTGCACTGCAGGCTGAGCCCCCGGACCTTCGACTTCTGAAGTGAAAACCAGAACATCCTCAAGCAGATGAGCGATAGCACCAACATCCTGAACACCAAGCATTTGGGCTGCGCCTTTGATGGTATGTAAATCCCGGTTTAGTAAGCTGAGCCCCTCATCTTCAAGATTACCGGATTCAAGCAGAACCAGCCTGCGATTTACCGATGCCAGACGCTCCCTGGCCTCATCGAAAAATGAAGCCAGAAAACCGGAAGTATCAAAGTCAGTCATTTAGCAGAGGTCACTTAAGACATATTCTGCAAGCTTTCAGATGCTTCACTCAGGCGTTTGGATGCCTCTTTTGATGCCTGTAATTTATTCCCCGACATACTAAGCAGCTCTGAAATATGCTTTAAAGCCTGAAGAATTTTCGCATTTCGATCATTTTGGCGCTCAGTCACCTGCAACACGATAGATACAGACTGATGAGTTTTATTAGACATTTTCCCTGTTTTATCCAGCAGCCCTGACACCTTATCGGTAGCTTCAACAAACTGATCGATCTCTTTGAGTGTATTCGCCTGTTCTGCAATAGACTGGCTCATCAATGCACGAATGGTTTCAACAGAGGAACGCATATCTTCTGAAAGATGGCGGATCTGATCTGCGGTTCGCTGTACCTCATCTGTGAGACCTGAATGATCACCGGACAATTCAATCGAGGCGTTCAGTGCTAGAAGGTTGCTCTCTTCTGCTACTTCGATGACCTGCCCGATTGATAGCAGTACTTGTTCCATCTTCTGATCAATCATTGCACTGGTTTCTGTAGAACCGGCGATTCCCGCCCTGACGATATTGATGGAGGTGGCCACATCCTGCATCTGTTCAGCACCACCTTTGGCAAAGGTGGTCGATCCGGCCGCAGTCTTCTCCATGCCTGCAACTGTCGCAGAAATTTTATTGCCGGATTCTGCAATCATCTCAAGGCCAGTGATTACTTTATCGATAAAACGGGATTGCTGATTGGTGGCATTTGCATGCTCTTCGCTCATATTAAGCATATCGCCTGCACTGCTTGCAACACTTGAAGAGACTTTGGAAACTTCCTGGGCATGAGATACAAGCCTGCGATTAAAGATCTCAAGCAACAGAATAATCAGGACTATAAAACCAAGCAGTATATAAAGTTGAGCGCTTGCTTTTTCCTGGCGTTCGGCTGACTTCTGCTGGAGTACCACTTCAAGACTACTGACTATGGACTGAAGTTTTTTACCGGTAGCCAGCACCAGATTCTGTGCCAACACTGTGACATGGCTGGCTTGATTAGCAGGGATCTTTTTATCAGCCACATCGGATGCAATACTCATCACTTCTGTCATCAGGCTGTTTACCTGATCAAGATCAGCCTGCTGTTCCGGCGTTAAATGCGGGATAGCCTTGATGCTTTCATAGGATGTTTTGTAATCCTTCACTGCTTTTTTCAGTTTGGGGAAATTACTTTCGCTCGCAGTCAGGGCAAAATCATTCAGAGGCCTGACAACATTGGCCAGTGAGGCCCTGAACTGTTCAATATGAAACTGGTCGATATAAACCTGCTCCAGAGTATTCATATCATCCCGGTCTTGCTGAAAGGCGATAAAAATGATCGCAAGCAGAACTGCAAACAGTAGTAGTGAAAAGATGAAATTCCTGCCTGCCATCTGTTTCAGCGAGTTATATTTTGCAGGTCTGTCCGTGACTGCAGTATTTCCCATGGTTTTTTCACCCTGTAAATTCATAGATATTCCAAAGCCTTAGTAGTTACTAATCGTTGTATGTAATAATTTGGAACAGTCCAGCAGCGCATACTTGTTACCTTCTATTTCCAGCGTAACAGTATCACCAGCTTTGGCCGTTGCATCTACCATTTCTGAATCGTTTAAACGCAGTAGTTTTTTTATTTGATCAACCCAGATACCGACATGCTTTACCGGATCTCGCAAGATCAGGATGCGTGTATGTGAAGTTTGTCCCTGTGATGATGCAGGCAGAGCACTACATTTACCGGCATCAATAATACAAACAATCTGACCGTGAACATTTGATAACCCCATCAGATGTTCCGGCCCCATAGGAACAGAAGTTAACGGACCTGGCCTGACGATCTCTTTCACCTGAGTAGATCGCACCAACACATCCTTGCCGCCGATCACAATATGCAACAGCTCCACCTTATTCATAAAAGATCTTTTTTAACGGATACTTGAAAGTGAATGCTCATCTTCTTTATCAGCCTTCTATTCTGGATCGGATATGTTTGTAGAGGCTGAGTGTTTTCTTTACACGAGCTTGCAGCTTCAATGGTTCAACCGGTTTACCAATATAATCATCTGCTCCGTGCTTCAGCCCGCTAACTTCAGCCTCCTCATTTTTGAGGGCCGTAAGTAAAATGACAGGCATATCATTAAATCGTTCCTGTTCCCGAATCTGTTGAAGTAATTCAATACCCGTCATATTAGGCATTTCACAATCACTCAAAACCAGATCGGGTTTCATGTTTTGAAGTATATTCCAGGCTTGTTGACCATCTTCTGCCTGTAAGATCTTATAACCATCTGCATCAAGAACAAACTCAACAAGGTTACGCACACTGCTTGAGTCATCGACGATAAGTATCGATTGCTGGCCAGTTTCACTCACGGACGATGCAATCATGTCACGTTTCTTTTGTACCTTGCCGTAGCTGAGCAGTTGCATGTTCTCATCAAGATGCTCGGATAGTTTAAAACCTTCCGGCAATGTAGAAACACGTAACACTTCGTGGAGGCTGGTCTGTCCGGAAAGCACTTTTGATAAGCCATCTTCAAACATGGTAAACATGCCATCTTCGCGGGCAGCCTGCATCAACTCCCGATCCGTTGCCCCTCTTGCAATAAGTTTGCGCATTCGATCATTAACGTAGAGCACTTCATGGATACCCATCCGCCCTTTATAACCGATATCCATGCAGGAGTTGCACCCGACCTTGCCATAGAATACTACACCCTCGGGAATGCCAAGGCGTTCGATCTCCTCAGGTTTTGGTTTCACCTCTTTTCTACATTTCGGACACAAGCGGCGAACCAGACGCTGGGCTACAATCAGATTGACTGACGATGCGAGCATGGACGGGTCTATGCCCATATCAAGCAAGCGTGTAACCGTTGATGGTGCATCGTTGGTATGCAGTGTGGAGAGTACCAGGTGCCCGGTCTGAGCTGCGTGCAGGGCAATTTCTGCTGTCTCTTCATCACGAATTTCACCCACCATGACCACATCCGGATCCTGACGCAGGATTGAACGCAGGACAGTGGAAAATGTCATACCGGCCTTGGGGTTAACCTGCACCTGATTGATCCCGTCGATCTGAAATTCGACAGGATCTTCAATGGTAATCAGGTTCATCTCCTCATCCTTGATGTGATGCAGGAATGAATAGAGCGTCGTTGTTTTACCGCTTCCTGTAGGACCGGTAACAAGAATGGCACCAGTTGGTAGCTGGATACATTCACGTACCCGCTTATAGGCAGTCTCTTCAAAACAGAGTACATCCAGATTCAGGGCCAGCCCACCCTTGTCCAGAATTCGCATCACCACCTTTTCTCCATGCATGGCAGGCAGTGTGGAGATGCGCATATCATAACTTTTGCCCCACAACTTGATGCGGGTACGTCCATCTTGAGGAGTACGACTATTGGCTATATCAAGCTTGGACATGATTTTAATACGTGACACGACCAGCGGGTGTGCTTTGGATGGAAATTTGAGCATGGGCCGCAAACGCCCATCTACACGCAAGCGAACGACGGACTGCCGCTCTCCCGGTTCAATATGTACATCTGAAGAACCTATTTTCATGGCTTTTACAATCACGCCATTGACCAACTTGATAATCGGGGAATCTCCGGCTCCTCGTTTCAACTCATCGAGGTTGTCGGGTTCGTCTCCGCCTCCGACTGTCTCCATCTCCTGAGTCAGGGCGTGTTCATCATCCAGCCCTTCCATCGCCGCATCAAAAGCACTCTCGCTGTCACTATAGCTTTCAGAAACCTTGCGCTGAATCATATCCGGACGTGTGAATCGAGGTACAATCCGTTTGCCCAGCTTAAAGCCCAAAGCATTAAGCATGTTTACATCCAACGGGTGTCCTGTTGCAATAATCAGGTCTGTTTCATTCTGAGAGATGGGTACAAAGCCATAATCCAGGCAGAGTTTTTCAGAGCATATTGCAAGCAGATCATCATCAATATGCAAGTTTGTAATATCAACATATGGCGTTTTAAAGATTTTGGATAGCGCATGAAGCAGGGCTTCATCATCAACACTGTTCTGATCCAACAGAGAGACCAATAATCCCTTCTTTCTGAAATGCTCACCCTGTTCGGCTTCAGTAATCTGAGCCTCGCTGACCACACCGAGTTGAATAAGCTGTCGTTGATGCTTTAAATGCATATAGCCTGAACCAAACCCCGTATTCTTATGATAGCTAAACAGTATCGACTAGCATTCCATATTTAAAGGTGTTTATTTCACAAGCAAGATATTCTCAATAGTAAACAGCTGCTGCCAGCCCCACACAGAGACTATAACGGTAGTTTTAACTGGTCTGATTAGCTCAGTTCGACTCAATGATGATCTACTCGGTTTAGTAACTGGAGCTCACGTTAGCGTAAAAGGCGATGCCATTTTCCTCATCCTCATACAGCTCTACCCACGCATCAACACCCTGTTCAGTATCGGGCAAACTGGCCATAGGAATAATAGCAGTTACATTGGCGTTAAGGGAATCCAGTATTTTGCACATGCCACCAAGTTCAAATGAGGTATCATTACCTTCACTAAAGTCTCTGTATACAAGGCTGCAGTTAATACCAACATCATTCAGCTCTTCACCTTCAGCCTGACGCAGTACATCCTGTTGAATATTGATTACATCGCCATCAACTGCATTCATGGTATGGGATAAGAGCAGAACCTGAGACCCTTCCATGGCTTCAATAAAACTACTGAATTTACCAAGTACTATCGGTTCAAATTCAAAACCGGCACTCGATTTCTGGAAAACAGCAAAGTTAACATTTCTGATTTCACCTTCTGCATTTGCTGATACGGGAGTAAACAGTAACAAGGCAGAACAGCAAGCAGAAGAGAGAGTCAAACCCATTATTTTAACAATTTTTCTTACATAAGCTGAATAACAGTTAGAGGGTACGGATTGCATAAATTGCATCCTCCATCATCTGGCGGATTTTATCCTCCATGGCATGACGCATACGATCCACATCTTTTTTATTCAGACCTGCTTTTTCCAGCTCATCAAAATCTTTCATGCTGCCCATGGCATCACGCAGTTTTTTGAGAATCAGGTTCAAGCGCTTCATCCCTTCAACACCATCTGCAGCCTCAGCCTGCGCATAAGTGAATGATGTATCGGATGTCGATGACAACGGGGCAGCAGCACACAAAACGGCCAGAGTCGTTGCAAGTAAAATCTTTTTCATTGGTCTCCCCTTACGGATATCAACAGGAGGGGGATACCAACAATGATGCGTAATCTTGTCAAGGATGTGCTCTATCTATTTGAAATATAAAAGAAAAATACACACTTATTAAACAAGTATATTTCATCGCCTGCGTAGTTAGAGTGTCCCTGTGATTCATTATCTATTCAAACGACTGGCTGGCATGCTGCCGCTGCTACTTGGTATTACCATTGTCTCTTTCGGTATTATGCATCTGGCTCCTGGAGAGCCTGCGGTAACAGGACAGGAGTTTAACCCCAAGGTATCCAGTCAGGATATCGAGCGTCTTCGTGCCTATTACGGCTTAGACAAGCCGCTTTATGAACAGTACTGGAACTGGTTGAACCGCCTTGCTGTTCTGGATTTCGGTCAATCGTTTTCAGCTGATGGTCGCAGTGTGCTGGATAAAATAGCCGAGCGCATGCCTGTCACCCTGTGGGTCAATATACTGGCCATGTTTGTGATTATTGGTATCGCCATTCCAATCGGTATTGCCAGTGCTGTACGCCGCGACTCCTGGTTTGATAAGGGGATGACTGTATTTGTCTTTATCGGTTTTGCTATCCCCTCTTTCTGGCTGGGACTGCTGTTGATGATTTCACTCGGAGCAAACCTGCAATGGCTGCCGATTTCAGGTCTGCATGAATATAACTGGCAACAGATGGGTTTCTGGCAACAACAACTGGATCTGTTAAAGCATCTGGTACTTCCTGTGTTTATCTCTGCCATCGGAGGGCTGGCTGGTATGAGTCGCTTTATGCGCAGCGGCATGCTTGATGTCATTCGTGCTGATTATATTACCACTGCACGTGCCATGGGCGTGCCTGAAGGCACGATTCGCTATCGACTGGCATTGAAAAATGCACTGCTGCCTATCATTACCCTGCTTGGACTGTCTGTGCCGGGGCTGATTGGTGGCTCTGTGATTGTCGAACAACTCTTTTCCCTTCCCGGCATGGGGCGGCTCTTCTTTGAAGCCGTGATGGCACGTGATTATCCGGTAGTTATGGGTATCACTGTGATTGGCGCGGTACTTACTCTGTTGGGCAACCTGATTGCCGATCTCTCCTATGCCTGGGCTGATCCACGCATCAGGCACGGTGCAGGCTCATGATCGCTTTTGCCAGACAATCACCCTTGATGTTTATCGGTGCAATCATCGTCAGCATCGTCACACTGCTTGCTCTGTTTGCACCATGGATCGCCCCTTATGATCCAGCCGAGATCAACGTCAAAGTTATTCTCATGCCTCCTTCATGGGAGCACTGGTGTGGTACCGACACATTGGGGCGGGATATCTTTTCCCGTATGTTGTTCGGGGCGCGCATCTCTCTTGCCGTGGGTTTTGTTGCCGTAGGCATCTCTCTGTTAATCGGACTGATGCTTGGTGCGATAGCCGGTTTCAATGGTGGCCGTATTGACGGTTTCATCATGCGTTTGACGGATATGGTGCTCTGTTTCCCCACTTTCTTCCTGATTCTTGCCGTGATCGCATTTCTGGAACCATCCATCTGGAATATCATGATTATTATCGGACTGACATCATGGATGGGGGTGGCAAGGTTAGTGCGCGCTGAATTCCTTTCCCTTCGCCATCGTGAGTTTGTACAGGCAGCAGAGAGTCTGGGTGTATCTTCGATGAGGATGATGTGGCGCTATCTGTTGCCCAATGCCATGGGGCCAATTCTTGTTTCGGCTGTGTTAGGCATTGCCGGTGCAGTACTGGTGGAGTCCGGCCTCTCATTTCTGGGGCTTGGTGTACAGCCCCCTACTCCTTCGTGGGGTAATATTCTGATTGAAGGGAAAGACAATATTGAGATTGCCTGGTGGATATCAATGTTTCCCGGCCTGGCCATTCTGATCACGGTGCTGGGCTATAACCTGCTCGGTGAAGGGTTGCGCGACCACTTTGATCCCAAGTTGAAACGATAATGAACAGCGATGACTTCTACATGAAGAGAGCACTGCATCTGGCTGGTATTGCTGCAGAAAAAGGTGAAGTCCCGGTTGGTGCAATCTTAATTACTGAAGATGGTCAGGAGTTCTCTGCGCACAATGCTCCGATCAGCACAGATGATGCTTCAGCCCATGCCGAGATGTCTGTCATTCGACAGGCCTGCCAGGCTATTGGTAACTACCGCCTGACCGGCAGCACACTCTATGTGACGCTGGAGCCTTGCACGATGTGTGCCGGTGCCATTGTGCATGCTCGTATAGGACGTGTGGTCTATGGTGCAAGCGAGCCGAAAACCGGAGCAGTTGAATCGCTGTACCGGATACTCTCAGATAAACGGCTGAACCATCAGCCTGAAGTCACAGCTGGCATAATGGCAGATGAATGCAGTACGTTATTGAAGGATTTCTTCCGATCCCGTCGCAAAAAGAAACAAACTTAAAGACATTCTCACCACAGAGGGCAGAAGGTGAATCCCCCTGGGGACAAGGTTAAGAGAGTGCCCTGGGGCATACTCTCTTGAATAAACTCAATTCACCTAATGGCGTAGGCTAGAGAAGCTCCTCTGGGGGACGAAGTTCACGAAGAACTCATAAAGCAAGTATCACTACTTTATTTGTTGTCAGGCTTATTTTCTTTCGTAGCAAAACAGCTTCTGCATACAGGATTGAGTATGTACATGGAATAGGACGATGATGGTTCTGCTCTCAACCTTTTTATTTTCCTTCGTGCCCTTCGTGGTGAAAAGCTTATTCTGGTGAGGTGTTACTCGCCCTTGAAATCAAAACCGAGAATAAAGAATTCCGGCGAAGTCTTGCGACTGGCAGCAGGTTTGATATTTTTGATTCGTTTAAAAGAGGTGCCGAGATCACGGCGAAAGGCATCATAACCTTCCCCCATAAAGGTTTTCATCAGGATATTGCCACCGGGACGCAGGTGCTGTCTGGCAAAATGCAGTGTCATCTCGTTCAGACCGATCATGCGCATCTGATCCACCAGTTTGTCACCAGCCATTTCCGGCGCCATATCTGAAACCACCAGATCGATAACGCGGCCATCCAACGCCTCATTCAGTGCTTTCTGACCTTCCGGCGAATCAAAATCAGCCTGAATCAGCGTTACACCCTCAATAGGTTTCAGAGGTAAGAGATCAATACCGATCACTTTACCTTCAGTCCCGACATGGTTGGTAAGCTCGATACTCCATGATCCCGGCGCACAACCAAGATCAACCACGACAGCATTCTTTTTGATTAACAGTTTTTGCTGCTCAAGAATCTCGGTTAGCTTGAACACCGCACGCGATCGCTTTCCCTCTTTCTGGGCCTGTTTGACATGCGGATCGTTAGCATGGCGCTGATACCATGCTGATGTTTTGCGATCTGATTTGCTTTTAGAATTATACATACAACCTCATCACAAACGTCTTATTCAAAGCACAGCGAACACGATGCACACAGAGAAAGCAAAGAAAAATAAATTTTCGGACTGCTTGTCATCCACGATTTCGATCCTACTTCTGAGCTATTGGGCAGAAAAGTAACACCCTCTGCTTTGTTCGATTTACAACTATCGCGCTTCTATAAAGCAACATCCACTGTGATGGGCAGGATGCCCGAATGCAGTGGGCGCATGGATGCGCAAGAGCTGCCGGTGAAATCAATCTTTCATTCTCCAGCCGTGATACCAAAGGTACCAGCAAGTCAGAATAGTAATGACCGCTGAGCCTATAACAATACTCATCGAAGCGAACGGATCGGTATCCCCAAGTCCCAGGAATCCGTAACGAAAACCATCGGTCAAATAGAAGAAGGGATTGAAATGGTTAATCTGCTGCCAGAGCTCGGGCAACTGTTTGACCGAATAGAACACGCCGGAAAGAAATGTCAGCGGCAGAATGACAAAGTTGGTAATCATGGCGATATTGTCAAAATCTTTAGCCCACATGCCGCTGATCAGACCGAGCCCACCCATGATGATACTTCCGCATACACCATAAAGTAGAATAACGTCCAGATGCAAAAGAGAAATATCAACGAATGGCATAAGCACAGAGAGGAATACCGTTGCGACAATTATGGCACGCACAATAGCAGCGGCGATAAATGCAAAGACCACTTCAATCGCTGAAAGCGGTGCCATAAGCAGATAGATATGCATACCCATCACCTTACCCATGATCATGGAGCTGGAAGTATTGGCAAAGGCATTCTGTAGCATGGCCATCATTGCCAGGCCCGGCACCAGAAAAGTGAAGTAATCGATATCAAGACCCGGAACCTGTCTCTCTCCCATGGCATAACGGAAAATCAGCAAGTAGAGAATGGCAGTCAGGGCAGGCGTGATGATGGTCTGCATTTTCACCTTGAGAAAGCGACGCACTTCCCGCAAAAACAGTGTCCAGGTACCCAATGGATTGATCGGCCTCATGGTTTCAGTACCCCTTTGTTTGTCAGGCGCAGAAAGACATCTTCCAGATCTTCTGAACGCACAGTTGCATCAACGGGGGGACCGAATCTGGCCACAGCTGCTTCATAGGCCTGATGAAAGGTAGAGTTACCATCATCGTGTCTGCCAAGTTTAAGGCATACGCCTTCATCACTTGCTTTTGGATCATATGTGGAAAGAGCGTGTATGTCTTCCTGAGTCAAACTCAGCGGTTTGGCATAATTCAGCCACAAGCAGGAGGAGGCAACATCCTGAATCAGTTGTTTCATCGGTTGCGCAGTAAGCAGCGTACCCTGATCGATGATCGCCACCTGATCACACAACTCTTCTGCCTCTTCCAGATAATGTGTCGTTAACAGTATCGTAGTGCCCTTATCGTTCAACTCACGCATAAAGTCCCACAGGCGGCGGCGAAGTCCGACATCAACACCGGCAGTCGGCTCATCAAGTATCACCAGTTCAGGCCTGTGCACGAGTGCTTGCGCTACCAACAGACGTCGGCGCATACCGCCGGATAGTTGGCGTGTATTTTTACTGCTGTGTTCTGTCAGCTCCAGACGTTCGAGCAGTTCATCAATCCAGAGTTTCTCCGGTTTGCAACCAAACAGTCCGGAAGTGAAATGCAACACCTCACGCGGGGTGAAAAATGGATCAAAAGCAATCTCCTGGGGCACCACACCCATACGACGTTTGCACCAGGTCCGATCAGAAAACAGGTCGTGGCCGAGTAGTGATACTTTACCTGCGCTTTGACGGACAGTATCTGCCAGAATATTAATCATAGTACTCTTGCCTGCTCCATTTGGGCCGAGAAGCGCAAAAAAGCTGCCCTGAGGTACAGTTAACGACACATCGTTAAGTGCTATTTTTCCATTTTTATAGGTTTTACCCAGTCCGTTAATTTCAAGAGCATTCATTGCTGACAGTTTCCCTATAACCAGACGTATAGTCAAAATCTTATTACCACGAAGAGCACAGAGAAAGTCAAAAGCATCCACCACAGAGGACACGAAGAACTGAGAGAGAGGCAAAGACACAATTAAATATAGAGGAGGTTCCTCTGCCGCAGTGAGTAACCCAATGATCGCTGGCCCCTGAAAGTTAACCGCTTGCTGACAAAACACAGTCTGATTCCAACACGAACTAAGCCAGGTTGGATTAAGCTTTCCTCTGTCTGCTTTACCTGCGGTGTGATGGGCAGGAGGCCAGGCCCGAATGCAGTGGGCGCATAGGTGTGCAAGAACAGCCGGTGAAAGCCTGTGGTTTGAATCATTAAAGAGCAGTACTGGCCACAACGACGACTTACGTATGTTCCAACACAGAACTACACTATATTAGTCTTTCCTCTGTACTCTCTGTGGTGCAAGCTTCTAATCCCTTCTAAATGAAGGCACTCAGTACTCGGCATTATTGGCGCAGCCGCCACCACTCTCGGCAGGTGTAAATGATTTGCCGCAACCACAGGTAGAGCCGGCATTAGGGTTGCGAATCACAAAGGATTCACCCTGAATAGAGGTTTGGTAGTCAATTTCCGAGCCGTCAAGCAGATCCAGACTGGACTGATCCACCAGTAGTTTCACGCCATGTTCTTCAACCAGGGTATCATTATCATTGACCTGTTCATCAAAGGTGAACCCATACTGGAAACCGGAACAGCCACCACCGGATACGAATACACGCAGGTTTAAATCGGCATTACCATCCTTATCAAGCAGGCCCTGTACTTTTTCAGCCGCAGCTTCAGTCAACTTCACTGTCATCTCATACCTCTCATAATACCTGAGGCAAATAATCGGGTATATTGAACATAAAATCAAACCCACTAGAACTATTGTCTCTTGCCTGATGATACAACTGGGCAACAATAGCGACATGTTACGCTCGCTTATTTCTATATTGCTACTTATCACCTTGACCGCTTGCAGTGGCCCGGCCGATGTTCACGAAACCCGTTTCATCATGGGTACACTGGTTGAATTTACTATTGCTAACTCCGAAAAAGATCCGGCTGACAGGGCCATTGCCGCAGCGGCAAGCGAGATGCAGCGGATTGAAGATGCTTTCACAATCTATGGAGAACATTCCAATAGTGTTAAGGCATTCAATAACACGCCAGTTAATACCCCGCTCACACTACCGGATGAAGTCTCCGATCTACTCAAACAATCTCTGGAGATAAAACAGCAGAGCCTGGGTGCATTTGATCCGACTATCGCTGCTCTTAATCTGCTCTGGGGCTTTTCAGGAACTGATCTCCCCTCTTCTCCTCCAAATCAATCGGACATTAAACAGGCGAAACCTCCTACACATTGTATTGAAGCAGTTGAAACAGGATGGCTACGCAAAGACCTCCGCTGCCAACTGGACTTTGGCGCCATTGCCAAGGGCTATGCGATTGATCGTGGTATCGAAGTGTTCAAAGAACACGGTATTGAAAATGCGATCATCAATGCAGGTGGCGATATTCGCCTGATCGGTCGCCATGGTGATCGCCCATGGCGCATCGGCATCCGTCATCCTCGCAATAAGGGCGAAGTTGTTAAAACCCTGGAACTTGAGGGTGATCTTGCTGTAGTCACTTCTGGCGATTACGAACGTTTCTATATCTATGAGGGCAAGCGATATCATCATATCATCAATCCGGCGACGGGTTGGCCATCAAAAAAAAGCCAAAGCGCAACCATAATCGCCCCTACTGCTGCAGTTGCAGATGCCTGGAGCACGGCCCTGTTTATACTTGGGAATGACACAACAGCAATGATAAAAAACATTAGATACAACTCGTTAATCATTGATTCAAATGGAAATATTAATGGATCACTGAATACCGACCAGTGAGGCAGAACAATTAATCACCCTGCCTGTTTATCATCTCAGGGTTAAAACCCTGAAGGCCTGAAGTACCAAGCCTGAAGTGCAAGCCTGAAGTGCCAGGTCTTGAATGTTGAATTCACGCCCCTTCCGAAGCTTTGATTAATTTGCTAACTAGTGAATAATGTATATTTGCATAACAAGCAATCTCACGCATGGTATAACCATGATCCCTATAGGCCTTCAACATCCATTCACCACGCTCTGTGGAGTCTTTAACTAACTCGCAAAGGGATAGTCTTGCCACTAAGGTCTGTGCTTTTGGGTTCTCAGCATTCACTTTGATTTGCTGCTGGATATCATCACGAAACAATCGACTTCCCAATACATGTGATTGGATAGCATCAGCAAGAGGAGCATCTGCTTTTATTGCTTCAAAAACATATTGCCTATAACGATCAGGGCTACCCCCAAATTGCTCAAGCACCCAGTCAATGGTCAGGAGTTCCGGGCAGTCAGCCAGTCCGGCAGTCGCCTGGAAGCTGCTCCAACTCCACTGTTCAGCTGTATTGACCATACCTGCGGCAACAGGATTCCTTACGATATAGCGACACAGTGCCAGCAAATGAGAATCTTTCTCCACCAAAATTGATTTAAATCGCCCCTGAAAAAGATGGCCCACTCGACCATGGGCGATGTTGAATCGCTGAGTATAAACTCCGTTCAACTGCCTCATACCCTGACTTAAATTTCCCTTCGGAGTTTCAATCATCATGTGATAATGATTTGTCATCAGGCAGTAGGCATGGCAGATCCATCCCAGTCGCCCCACTACATGCTCAAGAACCTCTAAAAATAGCTCGCGGTCTGAATCCGACAGATAAATGTCAGCCTTGCCATTACCTCGTGATGTAACGTGGTAAACAGCCCCAGAAAATTGGATGCGTAAAGGTCGAACCATATATTTAATTTAGCTTATCGTATTCAATATTCAAGACCTGCTACTTCCAGAGGAGAGTTCAGAGCAGTTGAATATTTTCAACATTCAAGACCTGGCACTGATGATTTTTCAAGACCTGGCACTGATGACACTGATGAGAAATAACAGTCAAAGTGCTACCGTTATTGACCCTACTGCTGCAGTTTCTGATGCTTGGAGCACAGCATTATTTATACTTGGAAAAGATAGCATGAGTTAACATAAAACATAAATTTAAGATTATTAGTATTTGATTCTAAAGGATATATGTACAACTCATTAAGCAGTAATGAATAAGTTCTCCATTCAATATTTAGAATGGTGTAGTGAAATGATACAGTAGTTAACTTGCTGTCTGCATATACTCTGCTAAACTAGTCTCAATAACTTTGAGAGCAGGATGCTTTCCCATGAGGAAACAAACATGAAAAAAATCATTCTGGCAGCAGCACTGGCTGCATTCAGCTTCACCGCTCACGCTGAAATAAACAACACCTGTATCGATGTGAACACATCCCTGACAACCATGTCTGAATCAGCCGTGCTTGAAAGTCTTATCGCACCGGGCTGCGGCATGAGCATGCAAGACGCAGTAACTGCAATTATCAATGCCGGCGGCGATCAGCAGACTACCCTGACCGCTGCACTGCTTGTGAATCCGGATTTCGTCTTCGCTGCATCATCCGATCCAACTGAAGGTCTTAACCCAACAGCTGCAGGTGGTGATCTTGGTGGCGACACAGGCAGCGGTGGTGACATATCGTTCAACTCTACCGGTGGCTCTTCAGGTGGCGGCGGTACAGTTAGCCCTTGAATATAAGCATGACATGACTATGAAAAAGGCTCCGATTTCGGGGCCTTTTTTCTTTACAGGCAAACAGAATACTGCCAATTGATTCGACAGCCGTTATGCTCTTCATCATGTTAACATGCAGTCGTATCACATGATCAGCAAACAGGGACTGACCTATGCATTCCTTGGCCTGATCGTGTGGCTGCCGATTCCATTGGGAAGTAAGCACCTCTGGGCCATATCTATTGCAGAAATATGGTGCTTCCTGTTGGCAATCCTTGCCCTGATGCATCAGATTCGAAACACTGCTCCACTGCCTGAATCATTCCGGACCGCAAAGCCCGCCATTATTCTGTTGTTATTAAACCTTTGCTGGTTGTTGTTTCAGCTTCTACCCCTCCCGATCACACTACTTGAAATCCTCTCTCCGCAGGCTGCCCAGCTTTATCTGCTTACAGATCCGAATATCACCCGTGCGACCATATCCCTGGATTCCCATGCCACACGGCTTGATGTTATTGAAGCGGCCTACCTGTCTGTTTTCTTCTGCCTGGCGCTTTACCTGATTGATACCAGAGAGAAAATTCGCTGGCTGGTCTATGTCGTTCTGATTTCTGCACTGATTCAGGTCATCTATGGTGCCCTGATGATTTTAACAGGTGTCGAATACTCCTTCTTTATCTCGAAAGCTGCCCTTCACTCACATATCGGCTCAGCCACCGGCACATTCACCAATCGTGATCATCTGGCCGGTTATCTGGAGATGGCACTGGCGCTGGGCGTCGGTTATATGCTCTCCATGCTTGCATCCAGATCATCATCCGGCTCAAAAAGCTGGCGTAAACGTATTCGACAGTGGTCAGAGTTACTATTGGGACCGAAAGCCCGCCTGCGCCTGCTGCTGATTCTACTCTGTCTGGGACTGGTACTCACCCACTCACGCGGTGGTAATCTCGGCTTCTTTGCCAGTCTGGCGATTGCTGGCGGCCTGTTCCTTTTGTTCGCCCGCAAGAAACCTCGGGCAACGGTGATCTTCCTGAGCAGTTTGATCATTCTGGATATACTGCTGATAGGATCATGGGTCGGCGTCTCCAAAGTGATGACAAGGCTGGAGCAAACCTCCATGCAGACTGAACAGAGGGACGAAGCCTATCTGGCTACCCTGCCGATGATTCAGAACTATTTTGTTACCGGTAGTGGTGCAGGCACCTACTTTGAAACCTTTCCCGCTTATAAGGATGCAGAGCTCCTCCACTACTGGAACCATGCACACAACGACTATCTGGAGATTTTTGCTGAACAGGGAGTAGTCGGATTCACGCTGCTGGCAGCGACGGTACTATTCTCCCTGTTTATCGCCCTGCAAACCCTGCGCAAGAGGCGCTCCTCACTGATCACAGGCATGAGCTTTGCCAGTCTGATGGGTATCACCGCCCTGCTGATTCACTCGGCTGTCGATTTTAACCTGCAGATCCTGACCAACAGCAGCCTGTTTATGTTGCTGCTGGCTCTCCCCTTTATCTGTCGACGATTAAAGACGGAAGATGGAACAAAGTGACTCGTGACTTGTAATTTGGGGCTAGTAACTAATCACAAGTCACCGTTATCGGCATAAAGTCAGGTCAGTTTCTTTACGGGCGATGATGGAGCAGAAAAAATTCAATAGATTCGTCTGTTGCAGTGACTTTTTCACATCTTTGGTACGCTTCTCTGCCGCCTGCAGTAGATATGGTTGCAGCTGTGTTCTTGTGCCCTTTTGCAGATGTGGCCAGGCATAGGTCGAGTACTCTACGATAGCGGGCAGTGTATTCCTCTCCCATGGTGCACGTTTCACCAGCTGCAGCAGGCTTTGACTGAATTCAGTATCTAATGCTCCGATGCGTGCTTTGCTACTAACAAGGTTCAAATATCCATAAGGCCATGCAGGGCGCAGGAGAATCACCTGCCGATAGTGCTGTATGGCATGTTGCATCTGCTGAAGGCTTTCCTGTTTTGAAAGGGCCATGCTGGAAGCACGGTATTCATGTAATCGCCCGAGACCGTTATGCAGATCCGGATTTGAGGTATCGGCCGCCAGGGCATCAGCCGCCATGCTCTGCATCTCCTGCCACTCATTCAGTAATGGTTTCTGGTCGCTGTTTTTGATCCAGCTATCAATGGCAGCATGCAAGCGATATTGCGCAATATAACTGAGCCCTGAGCGGGCAGAGAACATGATGAGAGCTGCCAACACAGCTATCATTACAAGAATCAGAATGTAACGACGCATATGCGAAGCAGAAGTCTCTGTCATGTAAACATGCCAGCTACGATGCGCATGGGGGCATGCCTGACCAGTTTTGCTGCTTCCTCTTTGCCAATGATGGTTGCTGCCGCCTTCTCACCATCAGAGAGTTGCGGGGGTCTGTGGATCAGGTTGTGCGCATCGGATGCAAGCAGCTCACACCAGCCCTGCTTAAGTATATGCTCCGCCACTGAGCGTGGCTGCTCTCCAAATCGGCCCGCAACAGAGCCGGCTGTGATCTGTAACTTACAACCGAGATCTACCAGTGATTCAATTTTGCTGACTTTGCGCATCAAATCCTTGTTGCGTTCGGGATGCGCAATGAGTACGACGATACCCTGAGCCATCAACCAGCGGATAATCTGATCGGTTCCGGGCGGCACGTGGCTGTGCGGAAGTTCCAACAGCATGGTTTTCTGACCATCACAGCCGACAAACAGAGGCAGGGTTCCACTCTCAAGCATGGAGAGTATCTCTGGACAGATGCGCACTTCAGCTGCCATTGCTACGTTCAATGCCACACCATGTGCAATCAGTGCAGATTGAAACAGATCAAATGCCTGTTTGATGGAGTGCAGGTCGTTGTCGTACACACCGGGCTGAATATGCGGTGTAAGAACCATGTGTGTAATACCATCGGCAACCGCATGACGGGCCAGAGCCACTGATTGCTCAATAGTGACCGCACCGTCATCGATGCCCGGCAGTAAATGGCAGTGAATATCAATCATCAGCAAAACCGTGATGAGTGATGAGTGACTTGTGATTTGCAAACTCTTGTTTGTCCATGTACTCAACCCTACCAATCACTAATTACAAATCACCAGTAACAAGTTCTTACGATTTATCGCTGTAGCCATAGTGATCGTAGTAACCGCCGTAGTCGTAGCCGTATTTGGCGGATTTTTCAGCATCGAACTTATTCAGGATGATACCGGCAATCGGCACCTCATGCTGCAATAGACGCTTGATACCATTTTTGACCAGATGTTCATGGGTGGAATCGGCTTCCACGACATAGACAACAGCCTTGGCATATTTGGAGAGTACGAGTGAATCACTAACTGCCTGAACCGGCGGTGAATCGATAACGATGCGGTCATAGGAGTGCTCAAACAGCTCGATCATTTTTGCAAAACGCTCAGAGGAGAGTAGCTCCAGAGGATTCGGTGGCAGTTGCCCGCATGGCAACACATCAATATTCGCCTCATCCAGATGATGGATACAATCCTTGAATTCAGCAGTGCCGGCAACAATATTGGTCAAACCAAGTTGACCATGTGTGAGGCCTAAAGCTTTTGACATGGATGGCCTGCGCAGATCGGCACCGATCAGCAGCACCTTCTCCATTTTGGCCATCGCTGTTGCCAGATTGGTGGAGACTGTGGTCTTCCCCTCCCCCGGAACAGATGAAGTTACCAGAATCACCTTGTGCGGATTATCCAGACTGGAGAGCACAAGTCCTGTCCTGATCGTACGCATCGCTTCTGCATAGGTGCTCTGATCCTCATCAAGCATGGCAAAGGCATGTGCTTCACGGTTCTTTTGGTTGACCTTGATCAGCGGCAGCATGCCCAACATCGGCTGGCCCAGCTTGTCCTCGATATCAGCAGAACTTTTGAAGGTCTTATCCAATGCTTCAAACAAGAAGGCCAGCAGTATGCCCAGCATCAGGGATGCAAAAAAGGCCAGAGCAACAATCAGACTCTTTTTCGGTTTAAAGGGCTTAATCGGTGCAACAGCTGGATCGGAGATGCGGGCATTGGAGGCCTGCAGATCAACAGCCTGATTGGCCTCTTTCAAACGTGAGAGGAAGGTATCGTAGAGTTGGCGATTGGAGTCCACCTGCCGCTGCAGCTCACGCAGCTTCACTTCCTTGCGTCCGATATTCTGGATCTTGCTTTTACTACGCCTAAGTTCCTGTTCCGCTGCCCGCATTTCGGACAGGGCAGCAATCAGTTTGGGATGTTTGGTACCATAACGTTTGCCTAGTTCCGAATACTTTGCACGGGCTATGACAAGCTGGCTGGTCAACTCATCGAGCTCCTGAGCTGTCAGTGTTGAGACACCCTTCACATCAACCAGCTGATGGCGCTCCATATAGGATTGTAGTGACTGTTCAGACTGGTCAAGGTTGAGCTTGAGCACCGTCAGACGCTGCTCCATCCAGCTGCTTGCCTGCCGCGTCATCTCAATGCGTGAGCTTAACTGGTCTTCGATATAGGTGTTGGCCAGTGCATTGGCAACGTTAGCTGCCAGCTTCGGGTTCTCTGCCTCAAAGGTGAGTGTGATCAATTGCGTATCCTTAACCAGCGCCGCTGACAGACGTCCCTGGAATGCCTCCACAAGCAGATCAAGGCTATGATCTTCACCATCACCCTGTTCTTTAGACAGACCTAGCCAATCCTTGATTGATGCAACAGGATTAAAATCGCCCTCTTTGGGCATGAATTCAGGTTGCTCAGCCAGCTTCAGACTAGCAATCACCTGTTCGGCCAGCTTGCGCGATTTAAGCAGCTCCAGCTGGGTCAGATAATACTGTTTGTCGTTACCGGCCATGCCGTAGAGCTCTTCAATCGATGGAAGCTTTGCCTGCTGTGGCTCAATCAACAGCGTGGAAGTCGCCTTATAATAAGGCGTGAGCGAATAGACGATTAAGATCGTCAGCAATGTGACCAGTGAGGCAAGAGCAATAATGCTCCATTTGCGGCGATTGACCACCTTCCAGTACTGGCTTAGATCAATCTCTTCTTCGATGAATCTGTTACTATTCTCCACCCTTCACTCCACTTAAAATACTAACCACAAATTTCATTATCCACACTACTAATCAAAACCTTTAGCCACGAATTTCACAAATTTTCACGAATGAAAAAACTTTATATCCAGGGGTACCAGGGGATAATTCGATAGAGCTATGTTTCTTCGCCATACCACTAACCTTAGCAGCCATCGTGGAAAAGCCGTGAGCTTCAATGACTAATACACCATTCCATCCATCAATCATTCAAATCTTGCCTGAATAATTCGTGAAAATTCGTGTGTATTCGTGGCTAAGCTTTTCTGCATTAGAAAAAGCTCTGCTTGACGGTAATGACATCACCGGGTTTGATTTTCGCATCGATATTTTCCACGTGATAGGTCTGCCTGTCTGCGCTGTCATGTATAACATAGATCTTGTCATCATCAGCACGCTCCTTCAGGCCACCAGCCATGGAGATGGCCATACGGAATGTCATATCCGGCTGATAGGCGTATTTGCCCGGTGTCTGTACCTCACCGTTAACAAAGAAATAGCTCTGTTTGACGGTGACAATGTCGCCCGGCCCCATCTCGGCATTAAGCGATATTTTCGTTTCACGTTTATGGATATCACCGGCATGAATCAGGAACACCTTGTTCTCATCCGCCTCCACAGTAAAGCCACCGGCAAGGGAGATGGCTTTGCGCACATTCAGACCCGGCTGGTAGGGAAAAGCTCCCGGCTTCTCCACTTCACCGTTAACATAAAATGGGCGGAACTCTTCCATAGAGACACGCACCTGTGGATCAACCAGATAACCGTTTGCCAGGTCCTGAGCAATCTTGCGCTCAAGTTCTGTCAGCGTCATACCGGATATATGGATTTTACCCAGAAATGGATAACGTATATTACCTGAAGCACCGAGACGGGTTTCCACATCCAGATCGGCCTCACCAAACACATGGATCTTGATCTTGTCACCCGCATCAAGTCGATATTCATCGATACTGTCTACGGCAAGGGCAGAGCCAGCCGGGAAACAGGAAATCATCAATATTGTAGCCAGCAGGCCGAAAATCTTTTTCATGTATCCATCCTGGTGTGTAGTGAGGAGGCTCGCCCCATAGATATATAGCATAAACAGGCTCTGCACTTTAACAAGGCTGCTAAAAGCGCAGGACGGAGTAGAAACTGCCCCACCTGTTTATAAGGGTTAAAGTGTTCCGGTCAGGGTCAGCGACCAGACATTCTGGCGGTAGCTGGCATTGGCAGCATTGGAGTTGCGATCGGCATAATTATAACCGGCACCCACAGTCAGCCAGCGCATCAACTCATAATTTACTGATGCTCCCGCAGTTGTTACCTGGTCTTTTCTCGTTATAGCCAGGCCCTGGAATTTATTTTCATGATATCCGACCATGGCCGTGTGACTCAAGTGCTCAGCCCATTCATGATTCCATGTCAGGCTACCCCCGACTGATTTGGTATAAGAGCCTGTGCCATCAGTTTCCAGCGCTGTTGAGCTACCTTCAAGAGTCCATGAAGAGTACGTCAGAGGTTCCCACAAGATGCCTAGTTCCCAACCTACACTGGAAGAGTCTGTCAGAGCGGCATTTGAGAAGTTTTTACTCAAATAACCGACGCGTACCGTGCCTGTGGTTTTTGCCGTAGCTTCCCAGTCCAGACCTGCATAATAGCGCTGCTCGGCACTATCCAGATTGGTAGTCGGAGAGAAAAACTTGTAGTTAAATCGTGTATATCGTGCTTCTATCACGGCAGATGTTTTTGGCGCAATCGGATAAGAAAACTGGGCAATCCCACCGATAGTATCAAGGTCGCGTGTCTGGGTAATGGTACGGTGGTTATCGTAGCGTTTATTTGAATATTCACCGCTAAATTCAACACGCGCATTCTGACCGTATTCAACACGACTACCTACAATTGTCTCGTGATATTTATCAGGTGTATTAAATGTGATCGGAAGGCCGGTAAAGGTGGTACCGCGCATATCATGGGTTCGGTTATAATCAGCCCAACCAATCACATTCAGCCGGGATGTAAGATCTAACAGCATATCGGCCCCGATAAAGTGATCAGAATAATCATCGTTATGACTGCTGTGAAAGATGCCTCTGGAGTAACGGTAACCCAGCTCATACTCATTGGCACCATCAACGGCCTTAACAACAAGAGCTGGGTCAATGGTTGTAATCCAGCTGCTCTTTTTTACGGTTTCCTGAGCAAAAATATTGTCGTTGTGGCTCTCTTCAACCTGAAGGCCAGGAGTAACTTCTACTCCTCCAACCATAATCCCGCCATGGCTGGATGTTGAAAATGCAGTCAGAGCAGCAAGCTGCAGCACGGTGACGGCTATGATATGTTTTTTCATTTGTATCCCCACAAAGAAATCCACTTTTTTTTGGCAGCCTACAAGGTAACGCTATAGATCACACAACCCATGCCATCACCCACCCACTGTGAAAAAATGGCATATTACATATAGTTATAGACGAAAAAGTGAAAACCGCAAGGAGCAAGAAACCGTCATAAAAGCTTAGCCACAAGGTGAATCCCCCAGGGGACAAGGTCAAGAGAGTGCCCTGGGGCATACTCTCTTGAGTAAACTCAATTCACCTGATGCCGGAAATGGCAGAGAGGCTCCCCTGGGGGGACGAATAGAAATATGTAATCGGCTTCAGAAAGAGTTCCCTCTGTCATACGCGACATCCATCCTCTGTTTCTCAGACGAAATGAAGGAATATGTAGGAACAAGCAACGGCATCACCGTCTGGCTGGATTATTACCTTTCTTCCCACCACAAGACATAGCGTACAATGGACTCCAAATCGTCAGATTGGAGTCTCCAGTCCAATTCTGACCGGGCATGTGTTGAATCCGCTACCAGCACCGCCGGATCACCTGCTGCCTTCAAACTTTCCAACTGATTTTCGCTAAAGCTTCTGCGCTCAGACGCAGATAACCTTTCCATGACCTTTTTCACAACCGGAACATGCTGGACGTTTATTTGAGCCTCGATGACATATTATCTGTACACGTCATCATGGTCGCCAATATCCAGCAATGTAATCAGATTTTCGCTTATTGTTAGCGTCAAGGTGATACGATAACTGTACGTAATAGTAACAGCATGAAGGCCTTTCAGTTTACCGCCTAGGCCATGTAACTTCAGTGATGGCTGAAACGGGTCTTGCTCCAGAGCCAGTAGAACAACCGCTGTCTTCTGCTTTAGTTCAGGGTGTTTTTTTGCAAACCTTTTAGCTGCCTTGATGAAAGCAGGCGTCCACTCCAGGCTATACATCAATCTTCGGAAAATATTTCATGAATGAGTTCATCAGCTGTTCCACGTCGCACCTGACCGGCAGAAGCCTCTTCAAGCGAGGCCTTGATTCGGAATTCCCACGCTTCATTCATTTCTTCAATCATAGATTGATACCGATCCTCGGTCATCACCACATATTGCGGACGGTTATTCTTAATGACGTGTACAGGTCCGGATTCAATCTGTTTATCGACAACCGAAATACCGCGACGCTTGATCTCAAGAGCAGGTATCGTATTCACAGGGCTGACCTCCAGTACTATATCTAGTGCTAATTATAGTACCTGACAAAGAAACCTCAAGGTATCGTAAGTAGTAGTCTTAAAAACGGCGCTTGCATTGCAAGACCCGGCCCCGGCATCTGCTAGGCTACAAAGTAAATGCAAGACCCTGGCTTCTTCTCTGATTCAAAATAATCAGGTTATGATTCTACTTTTAACTCCTGTTATTTTCGGGGGAATTACCCACTGATTATAATCTAATTCGTGTGTATTCGTATAATCAGTCCTCCAGGGAATACTCTTTACCTAATGGCTAGTTGCTCTTCATTTCACGCGACTTCGTTCAAACGCCCACGCATGTCTTACAATCGATTCAAGATCGCCATATTGGGGTTTCCAGCCCAACTCTGACCGGGCACGTGTTGAATCCGCTACCAGCACCGCCGGATCACCTGCCCTGCGCTCACCTTCAACAACAGTAATCTCTTTCCCTGTCACATCATGGCATACATCGATCACCTGTTGAACCGAAAAACCGTTACCATTACCCAGGTTGTAGCGGCAGCTTTCGCCCTGCCGTTGCAGCTTTTCAATCGCCAGCCAGTGCGCTTCGCACAAATCATTCACGTGGATATAATCGCGCATACAGGTGCCATCTTCAGTATCGTAATCGCGCCCGAACACCGTAATGGCTTCACGCTTGCCTGATGCAGCCTGCAGTACCAAGGGAATCAGGTGTGTCTCCGGATCATGCCGTTCACCGAGATCTCCTTCGGGATCGGCACCGGCTGCATTGAAATAACGCAGGCAGACCGACTTCAACCCGTAGGCATGGTCATAATCCTCCAGTATCTGCTCCACCATCTGTTTGCTGCGCCCGTAAGGGTTGATGGGTGCTTTCGGATGTACTTCATCAATCGGTGTGTATTGCGGTTCACCGAAAATGGCTGCCGTGGATGAGAAGATAAATCGTTTCACATCGTGTTTGAGCATGGCATCAAGAAGATGCTGGGTATTGGTGACATTGTTGCGGTAATACTTGGAAGGGTCGGATACCGATTCACCTACCAGAATACTGGAAGCGAAATGCATCACCACATCGCATCTATTTTCTGCAAAAAGATTATCAAGCATGGCTACATCAGCCAGATCACCTTCGATCAACCGGCCTGCCAACACAGCATCACTATGCCCTGAACCCAGGTTATCCAGAACGGTAATATCGCAACCCTTAGCAGCGAGAAGTTTGACCATGTGTGAGCCAATATACCCTGCTCCACCAACTACTAAAACTTTCACAAGCAACCCCTAAAAACACTAATCACCACGGAATACACTGACCACACGGAAGAAATACAATATAATGGGTCATCAGTTGTTTACTATGTTCTGTTCGTATCTCTGTAACCAGTCATCTCTGTATATTCTGGCGGCTCTGACGAAACCACCAATCCCACCCTATAGATTATCTTCCGTGTATTCCGTGTATTCCGTGTATTCCGTGTATTCCGTGTATTCCGTGTATTCCGTGTGTTCCGTGTGTTCCGTGGTTAATGTATCTGATCATGATCTAGAGTACGATCCTTTCTATCTCGGCTTTCGGATAGTGTCCAAAATTTACCAGCAAGCCAAGTTCATAACCTGTAGCTTTTAAATAATTGTGAACCTGCGCCCGGTGCTCATTACAGATCTCTTTCACAGCCTTGAGTTCAACAATAATTTTCCCAAAACAGATTAAGTCGGGCCTATATACCTGATCCAACAGTTCACCTTTATATTCAAGTTTCAAACCAACTTGAGCCCTGAACGGAATGTCTAATAGATTCATTTCTCGCTCGAGGCACTCCTGATATACGGCCTCCAGGAAACCACATCCCATCTCCCGGTACACCTCAAAAATTGCACCACGGATACGGAAGCTATCATCCTCGTATTTCAACACCATCATCCAACCTCGCTACCACAGAACAGACGGACCACACGGAAGAAACCCATATATATGATGATCCTTAGCACTCAAATACTCTGCTCGTATTGAACCACCATAACATTTGCACACGCCGAAATCGATTAACACCAAATAGGCTACTCCATAAGGTCATTTTCCGTATATTCAGTGTGTTCCGTGGTCACAAAGTTCTTTCATTTGCTCTTCCAGGTGACCGAGAACATGGTCCATGTCGATATAGTCATTCGCATAAGCTGTTGACCAGAGTCAGGAGCGATCTAATCACCAGCTATTATGTCCAGTCCTTTGGATGATCAGCTTTCCAATCTATGAAGGCACTTTCAAGAGAAAATTGGTATTTATAACCCAGGTCGCTTAGTACTTTAGCATGAATATTATTCGAGCGAACAAGCTTCTTGATCCTTACAGGGCTAAAGGGTTGTTGAATGCCGAAAACCCTTGCAACTGCTTCGATAAGAAATGAGATAGAATACAACAAGAAGTATGGGACACTTAAGATATAGCGTTTTACGCTTGCAACCTTACAGATCGAATTTACATACTCTTCCACAGAAGGGGCTGGTCTCATTGTTGCGTTATATAATAGCCATCCACCTTCACTATTTTCAACATTGTCTAATGCCCATAAAATCGAATAACATAATTCTTTAACATAGATACCTGCTTTTACCGTGCCCTTATTCCCCATATGAAAGAAATAGCGACCTAACACAGCTCGAACCAAACGAGTAACGTTCCCCCCCTCTCCGGGCCCGAATACAACACCGGGACGAACGATCACTAAGTTTCTAGTCGTTAAATCTGTTTTTTGCCAACCAATATGTATTTTTTCTGCTGCCAATTTCGATGAACCGTATGGTGTTTCAGGGCATGGGATAGACTCTTCATCTTTACCATCTTCACATGGCCCATAGGGAGCAATACTGCTTGTGAAAACAACCTTTTCACACTCTACTCTCTCTGCCCAATCGCACACATTTTCTGCACCCAATATGTTTGTTTCATAGTACTCATATGCTAGATGACCAGGTTCCCGGTGGACTGCTGCCAAGTTTATGATTAACTGCGCACCTGAATCAGGCAAGTTATCAAAAGAGAGAATATCTCTTACATCACATGGGATATAAGAGACTTCTCCACTTTCGATAAAATCAGTCAGAAAGTAACCGAAACGTTGTAAATCGGGCTTAACAATATCCGCCAAGATAATTTGACTACAATAACCTTTATTCAATAGCAATCGAGCTAAGTGTGAGCCTATAAACCCAGTTCCACCAAAAATAACACATCTAGAATGTTTCATAGCAGCGGCACCTTATTAGACTTTAATTATTTCATCGACTACACGTCGAATACTGAACTTCTCTTGTACAAATTCCTGCTGCCGTAATCGTCTTTCTGAGCGCGGTTCATCAATCATTTGAGGAAGGAACTGCACAAAATGATCCACCAGATCAGCAGAATCCCATGAGTTGCAAACACCGCCCGCATCTGCCTCTTTTACAAGGTCAGCGAGTTCACTACCTGAATCACAAATTACAAAAACCGGCACCCCTACAGCCATCAGATTCGGTAACTTTGAAGGCAAGGACCCATCCCCAGTCCCAAACGCTTGAGGAATGACTTGAACACCTGAGCGTGCATATAGTTCACTCAAATGTTCAGAGTCCACAAGGTCATGAAAGTGGACCGTACCCAACTCAGAAGTAGAGCTACGCAGCCGCTCAAAATGTGGCCCCGCTGAAAAAATATGACAACAAACACCTGACCGGGCCACTGTAAGATTGCTGAAAAAATCAACCAGTGCATCAGGATTTTGTTTGTCACCTAATGCACCCGAATAAACTACATTGATTTTTTGTTCGTCGAACAAGTGCTTTAATGCAGTTCCTTCACTCAAAGGATGATCAGGTAATGCCACAAAAGGGTAACAAACAGCACATTGCTCCTTATCCAAACCATATTCTTGGATGGCTCGAGCTGCCATAGATTCCGATAAGAAAATTAACCGGTCACACCCAGCGAAGCACTTTTGTTCAACCATATGAATAGCCGCGTTAACCACACGACCAATCAATCCCTTTGATTGTGAAGCATAAACTCCCTGCAAATCATGAACGATTCCTATCTTCTTCGTGCTACTTGGCAAAACGAGTGCAAGCAGTAAGAAAAACAGGCTTGGTGGAAAAACAGCTACAAGGTGAGTTGGTTTTGATTTCAGGCCAAAATACGTTGTCACTGCATGCCACGAATACCAACACTCTAAAATTGCACGCCGTAGTAACGTCGATTTAGGATATCGCAACCATGAACCGCCACGACGTATATCCATTCCAGGCAGAGTCGGATCTGATTTCTCCGGGTTCCAGCTCGGGTAAATTGGGTAGGATGACACCACCGTTACTGGTAGACCTTGAGCAACAAGTTCTTCCGCCAAATAAGTATTGTATTTTCCTGTTGAAATCATCTCCGGATAGAAAAAAGGAGAAAGAATTAGTACCCTATTATTACCATTATTCATTTTGAAGACCAAGATCATCAGCTAGCTTTTCAAAAAGAAAATCTGCCTGTATGGCTTTTCCGTTTTGGTCGTAGTGCATATTGTATGCACCTATCAACCTGAATGCGTGATCGGCCAGATATTTGATTATCTCATCGGCAAAGGATTGACCTACATACAATTCAACAAATGAGCACTCAACATACACATGTTTGAATTTATGCAACAGCGATGAACACCCCTGCAAAGTCGACAACTCAAAACCTTGAACATCGATTTTCAAGAGCGCTGGTGACTGAATTCCATCTTCAGATAAAATCTCATCCAAAGGCACCACCTGAATTGTCCTTGTCTCTTTCTCGACTGTTTCAGGAAACAGTGTCGTCTGTCCCTCCGCAATCGGCAACAGCGATGAAGAATCGTCTCTTGAAGAAACATGAATGATTGCATCAGCCTTCTCAGGGCCAACTGCATAATGATGTAGTTGAGTATTTGAATCATTCTCAAAAACTCTTTCATAAATCTCAGCGGGCTCTTTTAATGGCTCAAAAGAATCTATTTTTGCATCAGGAAAGCAATGCCTTGAGACCAATGCAAACTGCCCACGGTTAGCCCCGACATCAATTAAGGTACACAAATCTAAACTCTTTAGAATTGATTCATGCTCTAACCCAGCAGCGACTCCATGTTTTAAAAGAAATGACAAATAAAATGGATTCTTTATAAGATTAATCAGCTTCTTAATTTTTGAGAACATTTTTTACCTCTTGAAGAAGATCATGCATGGGGCCAATTATTTGCTGTTTTTCTTTGTCATATTAAACAAAACATATTGATTCCACGAAGAAAGTATCTTCCTCTTCAAAAACCAGTTTTCTATTCTATCAGATACTCGAATAAGAATATTATCTGGACTCTTAGGAATAATCATAGAGGTCAGCATTGCAACAGGGGCTTCTATCAATCCACAATACACCATATCTTCGGTATTCCAATTATGATCGTCTAACAATGTCTCTAAATCACGTTTAGAAAAAGGCTTTTCATCTATAGTTCGCGCTTTTGGCGTCAACCAACGAAAAATCCTCAATAGTGGGTTATTTGCTAAGGGCTCTTGCAATATAACTCGACCACCTGGCTTCAGCACCCGATGTATCTCTGCCAATGCGACTTCAGCATTTAGATGATGTAATATTCCATAGCCAACGACTATGTCAAAAGTATCTTTCTCAAATTCAAGAAAATGTGCATCCATGACCTTAAATTGAAATTGTTCAGCTGTATAACCAGAACTTATTGCAGACGCTGTTGCTTCAGCAATATATTTTTCGGATATATCTATTCCATAAACATGGGCTCCCCGATTCAAATATTTCAGGCTGTCGGCACCTCTTCCACATCCGTAATCAAGTATCTTTTTACCAGCAACATCTTCAAGAGTCGTATCTATCGTGTTAAATAGACGGTTTCGTGAAGGATAGTTCCAAATATGGCTAAACCGATCTTTCAACTTATAGCTCTCTGCCAAGACGTCATGTTCAGAGTGTGCCTCATGTTCGCGTTGAACTCTTTCATTTAAACTCATATATGATTTTGCCTCTTAATTATTATCGCTGCATAGTCTCTTTTACAAATGAAGACCCTACGATTACTAAATTGATACAGATAATAGCTCACCTTTTGAACTTGCGTCTTTGAAACAATATATACACTGCGCTTATCGCTGCAATTCGTCGAATAAAGCTAATAACTCTTAGCGGCAAAGGACTATGTAATACAGTTTTCTGTATCATATAAGCTTCAGTGAGAGCCATGAGGGGGTTTTGGAAAGAGAAATCCCCTATTCTAAAATCAACCAATGGTTTATCTATATAAGCTTCTTCTCCATGTTCAACAACAACAGTAGCAGTCAGAAAGTAATCCCCGCACATTTTGTATTGTAAATCATATGGGTTCTTCCTTATAAAATTGCCACGATAATATGTAGCTTGGTGAGTAGCAGGAAGACCGTGCCAAATAGTATCGGATGACTTTCTAGGCTTACGATACTTCATACTATCATCATCAAAAATCAAATTGGCTCCTCCAAAAAGAACCTCAATATTTTTCTCTTGAAGTAAAAGTTTATCATAAACGAGCTGCAGTACGTCTGGTGAGCTAAAAACATCTCCAGCATTCATAAAAACGACATATTCTCCAGATGCAAGGGCGACACCTTTATTCATTGCGTCATAAATACCACCGTCGGCTTCACTAATGCGCTTAATCGTCGGGCTGTGAAGCCGCATCACTTCCTCAGCAGTTCCATCAAGTGAGCCGCCATCAACCACTATCCATTCAAAATGTTTATAGCTCTGCTTGCTAATACTTGCCTTGGTTGTAGTAAATCCACTCTTATCATTGAAGACAACTGTTATCACAGAAAAAAACAAATTCATCATAGCTCTCCCGTAGTCCGAATCGTTTTATCTGTCGGATAGGAAGTAGATTGATCAAAATGCCGAATTATCAAAATACAATAAGTGATAAGCAAAGTAATCTCAGGGCTCCATAGTCCACCAGTCTCTGAGAATACTAGCATCAATGCCAACAAAATTAGAGAAGATTTCCTTTTCAGGATTACTGCCCTACAAGTAAAGTATAGATACCAGAGCGATGCAATCACCCCTACAATACCAAAGTAATAAATGATCGTAAAAAAACTGTTATGAATTCCAAACTGGGCTCCCCCTTCCCAGTTGACCATATAGCTTTTTGACGCAATATAATCAATCTGGCCAAGTGCATGTCCAAAAGGATAATTTGGAAGAGAATCAGCTAGTAGCATTAATGGAGCAGCGATACGGTAATAGGTAGATGATCCTTCTCTAGAAATCTCTCCCATGCGGTCAGAAATTGGTGCGTAAGAAAGTAACACCGTAACAGCCAGTATCACCACTAGTAACACTCCCCCCTTTAACAATAAGCCTTTACCTCCTTTCTGAGTCAGATAGGCCCAAAATAAAACAATAATAATAGCATTTAGCAACCCAGACATCGCACCTGTTATTCCAGCACCAACCAGCATCGTAAGGGGCATTATGCTCTTGAATCTTTCTCTACTTCCATTCCAGTTAATTGTGATTGCAGCAGCCAACGCAAGGAACCAGCCACAAACCGAAGGTTCAGAAAATACAGCATTCGATTTCTTTAAAACGGCTAATATATGAGGAACATATACCTCGCCCCCAGGTCCAGCGCGGCCAAAAGGACCGAGCGGATTGATAAATGTATAGCTAGAGAACAAATTCAATGAAATCGCTTGTAAGATTGTGAAAAGCGCCAAAAAAAATGAAAGCCATACGAATAACCTCAAGGATATTTCAAAAAAATGAGAATTAATTAGCTTTGTTTTAGAAGCCAAAAGAAGAGCACTTATAAATGATATGAAAAGGATGAATGATTTCATGAATTCTTCTGAATTTTCCGAATGCATTCCGAGGAGAGATGCATAAATAACAAGAACAAGGGCAACCAGTAAGTAAGTAAGTTCAAATTTTGTATTTAACAACAACCACATGGTGACTAGAGGAAACACCACAACAGGGAAGGTAATCGGCTCTATAAGTACGAAATGCATAAATACAAGGCTAATTGGCCAAAGAATACCAACTACTTTTAAAAGCGTATAATTTAAATTTGCATACATATTTTAGTGGTGACCAAAAGCTCTTTTTTTTCTATATAGCCTTTTAAGTTTATCTATAAATATTCTAGGTTCAAAGTATGAATAAATGAGCCCATATAAAAGTCCGATGCAATCGGAAATCATGTATTTCATAGTAAACGTTGTCTCATCAAGCTCGGCCTTAAGCTGATCAATATCGAACCCCATGATTAATAGCCTATCTCGCCCAATAAATTCAAGATACTTACGGCACCATAATTTGCGAATGGGATTCGATAACTCCTGTTTCCACTTTGTATTCGTTTTATCAGATAGCTTTGAATATTCTTTTATTCCGGTGGGGTCACCAAGCCTTCCATCTAGCTTTAGAGTGGCAAATTTTTCAATATATTCTTTCTGATAAGGAATTTCCAAGTAATTAAAGAGGCTTGCCCAAACATCCGATGAACCACTTACTAAGTCCTCATAACGAATTGAAAATGACCTACTTTTATGATTCAAATATGAGCCAGTAAGGTTTTCCACACCATCAAATAAATCGACCTTTGAAGCATGTAGGTTCCACTGCCCTTTTATTCCCCAAGTGTTGATTACTGATGATACGATTGATAGAGGGTTTCTCCAGAGAAATATTATTTTAGCATCTGGAAATGTTTCTATAATCTCCTCGGAAATAAGATGATATCTCGGAGTTTTATCCAAAAAATATTTAGAATTTGGGTCTGATAGCTTCGTATAAAGACAATCGGCAAACTTGGCAATTGCTTCATGGTAGTCTCCAATATGATTTGGGAGTGATTCGCATATATCTTCCACTGCATCAACGAGCACATCATGCCCATACTCACTATAACATCCATCTCTTTTCAATGAATAAAACAATGGAAGAAGAAACCATGGCTCAGAAACCGTTGAAATTTCTGGTACGGACCCTAAGACTCTCTGGAGGAGGGTTGAACCTGAACGAGGCAAGGAGAATATAAATATTGGCTTTATCAAAGTAATTTCCCCTTTATAGCTTTTTCAAACAACTCACAATACGCTATGGAATCGTAATGATGATCGAGTGGATTTTTATTTAGTAACTCTTCTTTAACTAAACTTGTGGATTTATCAAGAACGAAGTCATCCATTCCAACATAAATCACTCCACTTTTTTCACACCACTTTCTCGTTTCATCATTGAACTGCAAGGTCAATTCAGTTCGTTGGAGTTGAGTTGCTTTTACTTCTTTTCGAAGATTTGCAATTTCGCCTATAGGCGTATCATCTTTTATTGTAGGAAGTGGCGCACTCAATACATATAACTTGTAGCCATCATTCCTATAGCGCTTGATAAATGAGGTGTATGAAATCACAGCTTTCTCTAATATTGACTTGGTATTTCCCCCACAACTTTGGGCCTGCATCCATATTAGAAACCCACAATCGACTTCGCCCAAGCAAAACAATATATCCTGATTGGTATTATTGTTAGATAACATCTTATCAAAAATCTGCATCGCGTTGGTTTTAGAATTTGGATTAGTTATACCTAGGGCAGTGGCTCCTCTCACAGAGTTGATTATCAATCGATTCTTCTTTAATTTGGAATTTAACATTAGCAATGGAGCTATATGTGAATCTCCATAGCACTCTAATACAGACTTTCCCTGCACCTTCCAAAAAAACTGGTCTGCGCGGCGAAAAAAACTCATTAGCATATCCAACAAGGCACTAGTTGAATTTATCACTTTTTCATCAAATTTAGATCTAAAATACGAATACAACTGGCCAAACTTCGAGGGCGGGTAAACACTGGTATCAATGCCTATTTGTTTCTTACACCGGAACCACATCGCTGTGTTGTGAAAAATAATTCCTAGCATTGTACCAGCAGCGGCCCCATTATACCCGTAAAGTTGAACCAAGAATAATGTTGCTATAATCGCAACTGCTCCACTTAAAATCGAGATAGTAAGGAGATCGACTTGCCTTCCGGCTTGTATTATCAGTTGCCCTGCTGACCCCGACCAAACATTAACAATCTGACCAACACAAAGTATTGTAAGAGCAAGTGCTCCTTCCTCATAAAATGGCCCAAATAATATTCTTAGAACACTTCCCCCAAATGGGATAAGAACTAAGATTACTAACATTAAAGGAATGCCAGATAGCGTTGCAATTGTGCGCAATATTTTTTCTAGTTCTTGATTCCTCCCTTGTGCATAAAACCTCGCCATCAGTGGCGGAACCACAGCATTTATGATCGTTAAAGGCAACGCAATGCTTAACGCTAAGCGTGCGACAGCTCCATAAATAGCCACCTCATCTTGAGGTCGAAACAGCGCTAGGAGCCAGATATCTGCTTGAGATAAGACAAATAGAAAAAAGAACGAACCCCAAAGTGGCATAGATACTTTAAATACCTCAGTGGGACTAATAGGCACACCGATATGGGGAAGTTTTACGATCATTCTAGTTATAATGGGCAGTGCTAACAGTGCACTTGCGCATACAGCCAAAGAAGAAATCAGGACGACTTGACTGAGCCTGGCCTCTCCAGATATCCAATATAAGCAAGCAAACAATATAAGTGTAATAATTGATGATAAAAATCCACCAAAAATACTTGCCAACTTAATGCTGCCAAATCCACGAAATATTTCTGCCAATAGGTTTTGGGCAGCTATGGAAATCACCCAAAATACGCTTACTAAAGCAATGTAATCCAAAGATGACGAATGGGCAATGTTTTGAGAAACCCATGACCATCCTCCACTCAACAGTACAAGCCCAGCGAAAATAGAGCCCCCAACAGCTAACATAAATGTATGTTGAATAGCGCTTCTTGCCCGCGTAAAGTTTTCTATGGCTAATGATTCTGCAATAAACCTCACTATGCTTTGCGCTAAACCCAGCTGAGCTAACAGCGCTGCACATGCCACCAAACTAAAAGCTAGGAAATAAGCTGCAAGCTCATCCGGATCAAGTAACCGTGTTAGCAATACAGTGATCATCAATCCTGAAAGACCTGTTATTACCTTTCCGGCAAATGCCCAAGCTCCGCCTTTAAGCAACTCTTCTTTGATGGAGCGCTTATGGAGCATAGGGAGATACAGTGACTTGTGACTTGTGATTTGTGATTTGCAAAATTTTCCAGGCAGCCAGAAACAGGATCACTCCGGCCAGATCGGCAACAACATCATACAGTGATACATCACGCCAGGGAGTGAAGGACTGAATGTATTCGTTTAATCCGCCAGCAATAGCGGTCAAGAGAAAGCTGGCTGATAGTGATTTGTACCCCAGGACATCCTCTCTCGGCTTTAGCATCCTGCCTCGCTCTACCTCTCCCGTCCTTGGGGTCGTTGCTACGCCATTCACCTTGTAACTTGTGACTTGTGATGGGGAAACAGCACCAAATCTATAGAAAAACACGGAAGCAATGAGCCAGGCGATGATGCCGAAAACGAAGAAGTGGGCGATCTTGTCCAAGTGTGGAATCAAATGGTTATTAATGGATGGGGCTAGAGTGGATTCAAAGGCAACAGAGGCCAGTACGAGGAGCAACAGAACTGGTGTGAGTTGGTAGATGGTAGATGGGAGATGGGAGTGGCACAAAGTCCCGGAGACCGAGGACTCAGGACTCAGGGTACTACGAAATTCAGATTTGGTGCTGAAAGAATCAGTCATGCTTTTTCTTCTTTATAGTGTGTTTGAACTTCAGCACAGCGAAATTCAGCTCTATCGAAGTTTCGCTGTCTGATACCGCCAAGTCATCATCGAGAATCTCGGCGATCAGTTCCCCACTCTTCTGCATCAGTGCTTTCTGGTCATTCTTCTCCTGCGCCGTTGAAAGCTCCCTGATGCTTCGCGACAAGTGTCTCATCTTCGTGAATGTTTCCACAATCGCGATGGTGGTCTGAGTCGCCTGCTCGCTTTTCAGAATGGTGGCAAGCATATACAGCCCTTTTTCAGTAAACGCTTTAGGGTTAACAGTGGAATGTTTCAATCTTTTGAACCGGTGGAAATTTTCCACCAGTTCCACTTTTTCATCACTGGTAAGTTCAACAATATAACCAGCAGGGAACTTTTCAGGGTTGTTCTTCACTGCCTTATTAATATCCCTAGTCTCAACAGCATATAGCTCTGCCACATCACGATCAATCAGTACCTGATCATCTCTAATGAGAACAATCTTCTCTTCTACATCTTCTAATGGGGTAAGATTCATGCAATCTCCGTGGGAAGCGAGATGTAAGGAGTGGGAACATCTCCCGCTTTGACAAGCGGGATCAGAGGCCAATCATTGATACATAAACCCATTACAGGCGATTTATTCATCTTGTGCTTATATTTGTGCAGAGACATAGTTTTTGTGAATCCACCCTTTAAAAATCTTATCTGATTGTAGACTACAAAACCGTAATTAGTAACTGGTAACTAGTGATTGGTCCCCCAGAGGAGCTTCTCTTGCTACGCAATTCACCTTCTGATTGGTGACTTGTGTCTTGGGAATTGCGGGGTCATGCCTGTCATTGATGCAATCGCCATCACTGGCCACTCACTTCCCTGGTGGATTTGCTTGTACATAGTCATGTGATCTACAAACCCACCCTTTTGAAAAGTTATCTGATTATAGACGAAGAAATGAGAAATGTAAGGCGGGAGATGAAAGATGAAAGATGAAAGGACTAAGGTGTGCCCAAGGAGCAAGCGATGGTGCTCCCGTCGCACGATAGTTCATTTACATTGAACGGCTCTACGCATTCTACGGTTGAATATATTTCACCGGGTCCATCCTTTCATGTAACACATTCACAATCACAACATGACCTTGTTTGGCGATGTAAAATACAATCTGTTTGCCAGCAGGATGGCTGCGTAAGGCATGGTGGAGATCCGGTCTGAATCTCCCTTGCATGGGATTTTCAGCCAGTGAACAGAAGCAGTCATCAATCATTCTCAAATAAGTGACGCGCTGTTTTTTACCCCATGTTTTCTGGGTGTAACGGGCTATTTGCATCAGACTGGCTTTTGCATCAGCTGTGAGTCGAAAGGCCGGCATCAGCTATCTTCACGATCCATATCATGCATCAGTTGATCAAATGAATAGTCCACATAAACGCCATTCTCGGCATCAGCAATAGCAGGTTGTAATAGCGTTTTCAGCTTGGCCAGCTTCAGTTCGTAAAGTAAGGCTTCATTGGTATCAATATTGCGGATCGCTTCACGCACAAACTCGCTGGCATTGTTATACATGCCACTGGCCACCTTACTCTGAACCAGATGCATCAATTCAGGTGTGAGAGAAACATTCATGGTAGGCATGGGCCACCTCCTCGTAGTAAGTCATAATGGCAAACATTGAGTGTATCTTGCCATAATTCAATTTTTTCTACAACGTAAGCTTTACCACGAATTACACTAATGAACACGAATTATTTACTTCAAAGTAGTGTGTGGCTTGAGTATCCGGGGTTAGACCGACCTGTCATTGATGCAATAGCCATCACTGGCCACTCACTTCCCTGGCATTAATAGGCATTTTTCGAGAGCAACGTAATCACTGTTTTAATCATGATCCGGATATCCAGCCAGATTGACCAGCTGTTGATATAGGCAAGATCATATGCCACCCGCTTTTCCATCTTGTCCAGGGTATCGGTTTCACCACGATAGCCATTGACCTGGGCAAGCCCTGTCATACCCGGAAGAATGCGATGGCGGGACATATAGGCTTCGATTTTATTGGTATAAAACTGATTGTGTGCCTTGGCATGCGGTCGCGGACCAACCAGTGACATCTCACCCTTGAGTACATTAAACAACTGTGGCAACTCATCAATGCTGGTTTTACGCATAAAGAGCCCGGTTTTGGTGATCCTGCCATCCCCTTTACTGGCCTGTGTTACCCCATCACCCTTCTCTTCGTGCAGTTTCATGCTGCGGAACTTCAATACCTTAATGATCTTCCCATCCAGCCCATGACGCTCCTGACGAAACAGCACCGGGCCGGGTGAACTCAACTTCACAGCAATCGCCGCAATGATCATAATCGGGGCAAACAGCAGCAGAGCAAAAACAGTGAGAACTTTATCCAGCAGCAATTTATTTAAGCGCGCTCCTTCCACCATCGGACTTTCAGAAAGGTAATAGAGTGGCACGCCGGCGACCTCCTTCACACTCGGGCTGATCATATGCAGGCCAAAAATGTCCGGTGCCCAGACAATATCGACATTCAGATCGAGCAGCTGCAGCTGCATATCCCGAATCTGGTGGCTGGTTCGCATTGGCAGAGCAAAATAGACACGGCGGACATTATACTTTTCAACCAGATCACGCAGCTCATCCAAACCACCCAGCCTTGGCAGCCCCTTCTCATACCATGGCTCATCATCTTCCGGCACATCTGATATCACACCAACAATCTTGTGCGCAGTCCACGGGTTTGCATTAATATGCTTAGTCAAATGGCCGCCCAGCTTACTATTACCAACAAGAATTGAAGCAATAATCTGCCTGTGTTTGGTAACATATGAGCGAACCAGATAGTTGGTGATAATATGCACTGCCATCTGAACTATGGCTGCTGCCACAAACCATGAGAGTATGATCTGGCGCGAAAAGTCTTCCGAATCCTTGGTGACAAATGCCCAGGCTATCATCAGCCCCATCACTTTGGTCCAGGCCCAGAGCACATTCAATGCACGGCTGATATTACCTGTAAACCTGCGATAGACACCGGCATTCGAGTAGACTAACCACATCAGCACCGGTGCAATGATCGACGGGTAGTAATAGATTGTTGAGTCCTGTAACCCTTTAAACCAGACCAAGACAAACAGCACCCCGACAACAACAGCCATATCGAGCAACAACTGCAACTTCACTGAAATCGGGTTGGATGGACGCACCATACGATGTGAGCCATTACCTCCCACAGCTGAGTGATTCATAGTAGCAGAATGATGCTTATTCAATAGATCCCCATTGATTATTAGTCAGGTGTGAAAAGATCATTATAGCAGATATTTACAAAAGTGGATGACATCACGCTGGTCTCCACCCGCTCATCTCTCTTTCGGTGACGCTTAATCTCAGATCATCACCATCCTGAAATAACATGCCACGTTGCGGAATTATTCATTAAAAAAAATGCAGCCACGAATGAACACGGCCAGATCTCTTGATCAATGAAACCAGATACTCATCTCTTAGGCTTTAATTCGCCCGTCAGGAGATCTCTTCACCTGATGGCTGGGCCCATATTCATCAGAGTCTTTCAGGCTCGCACAGGCCCTCTGAGGAACGCGATGGCGAAACTTGATCTAGCAGGCATCACGATAGGAGTGATACGCATCAGTGATACCCTGTTCAAGCGAAATGGAGGCCTCCCAACCCAGCTTATTGAGCTGGCTAACATCCATCAGCTTGCGTGGCGTTCCATCCGGCTTGCTTGCATCCCAGACCACTTCGCCATCAAAACCAACGATAGTCTGCACCAGTTGCGCCACCTCTTTAATCGTAATATCAGAGCCAACACCGACGTTGTAGAGGCGCGCAGCGCCTCCGTGACTAGTGACTAGCGACTGGTCACTGGCAGTCATTAGAAAAAGACAGGCATCTGCCATATCATCGACATGGAGAAATTCACGGTATGGTGAACCGCTGCCCCACAGTTGCACTGTGGGGCCGTGATTGGTGATTTGAAATTTGTTGCTGGTTACTAAGCCCAAGTCACTAGTCACTCTCTCCAATCCAAGAGTGGAAAGAATATCATCAGGGATCGCGCCGTAACGGGATTGATCTGCATTGATCGCTTCAACATCACCAGCCTGAGCCAGTTTCGCGAGATGGAACTTGCGAATCAGGGCCGGTAACACATGTGAATTTTCCAGATCAAAATTATCGTTCGGCCCGTAAAGGTTGGTTGGCATCGCCGAAATGGCGTCAAAACCGTATTGCTTGTGATAGGCCTGACACATCTTGATACCGGCAATCTTGGCTATGGCATACCACTCATTGCTCGGTTCAAGTTCACCGGTAAGAAGACAGGACTCCGGCATAGGTTGCGGTGCAAGTTTAGGATAGATACAGGATGAACCAAGGAATAGTAAACGATTGATATTATTGCGATATGCCGCGTCAACAACATTGGTTTGAATCTGTAAATTGTCGCGGATAAAGTCAGCAGGGAATGCGCTATTGGCATAGATGCCCCCTACTTTCGCTGCTGCCAGAAAAACATAGTCCGGTTTCTCTTCGGCAAAGAAGAGATCAACAGCCGCTTGATTACGCAGATCAAGCTGACTGGATGTTCGCAGCAGAAGATTATGATAACCTGCCTCATTCAGTTTTCTGACAATGGCCGATCCAACCAGCCCACGATGGCCGGCGACGTAAATTTTAGCATCAGCCGGGAAACCGGCTGAGTGACTTGTGATCTGTGATTTGTGATTAGTCATGTTGCTTATGCTCCACCGAACGAATTAACCCATACAACATTTTTGATATTACACCAACCCTACCCTGTAACACTTGCATCTCTTCTTTATCGGCAAGACCAATCCTGGATGCAATCTCGACTTGAGTCTCGGCTCTGCGCATCTGACTGGTTATGCCATAGGCCTCTGACTTTGGAAATGTACTCGTCAGTCGGTACACATCTGCAGACAGATCAATCGCTTTTTTCCAGACATCCAGATCCTTGTGTGATTTCATGATAAACAGTGACTCGTTACAAACAGTAATTTGAAACTAGTGACTGGGGACTTACAACCGGTGACTAGCAAGTTGTGATTACCCACTACTGTTACATACCAATCACTCATCACAATTTACTTTACCACCCCTATTCATGTGCAACAGGTAGATCATGCCCATGCTCTTTCAACAGCGCATGACGCTGAGCGTCTTTCAGATCTGCAGCCACCATTTCTGCACACATCTCCTGCACGGTAATTTGCGGTGTCCAACCCAGCTTGGCCTTGGCCTTGGATGGATCACCCAACAGTGTTTCAACTTCGGCAGGACGGAAATAACGTGGGTCAACAGCAACAATACGGTCTCCGACCGATAGTGACTTGTGCCTGGGGCTTAGTGACGGGTCGAGTGATTCAATAATGCCAACTTCATCGACCCCCTCACCTTCAAAGCGCAGGCTGATACCAAGTTCGGCTGCCGACCATGTGATAAACTGACGCACCGAGTACTGCACACCGGTTGCAATGACAAAGTCTTCTGCTTCATCCTGCTGCAACATCATCCACTGCATACGCACATAATCTTTGGCATGACCCCAGTCGCGCAGTGCATCGATGTTACCCATGTACAGGCATTCTTCTAAACCCTGAGCGATATTGGCCAGACCACGCGTGATCTTGCGGGTCACAAAGGTTTCACCACGACGCGGTGATTCATGATTGAACAAAATGCCGTTACAGGCATGCATGCCGTAAGATTCACGATAGTTCACTACAATCCAGTAGGCATACATCTTGGCCACAGCATAAGGTGAACGCGGATAAAATGGTGTCGTCTCAGTTTGCGGAATTTCCTGCACTTCGCCATACAACTCGGAGGTTGAGGCCTGATAGAATCTCACCTTCTTTTCCATGCCGAGTAAACGGATCGCTTCGAGCAGACGTAAGGTTCCGATACCATCAACATCAGCGGTATATTCCGGCGACTCGAAACTCACCGCCACATGTGATTGTGCGCCCAGATTATACACCTCATCGGGCTGCACTTCCTGCAGGATACGAGTCAGGTTTGATCCATCGGTCAAATCACCATAATGCAGAACAAAGTTTTTATTTTCTACATGCGGATCCTGATAGATATGATCCACACGCTGGGTATTAAATGATGAAGCGCGACGTTTGATGCCGTGCACCTCATAGCCCTTCTCCAACAACAACTCCGCAAGGTATGAACCATCCTGCCCGGTCACGCCGGTAATCAATGCCTTTTTCAAACTACACCTTCCAAAATTTTTTTCTAATTATAGACGAAGAAACGTGAGAAGCCAGAAGGTGTGTGGACTCCCCTTAAAACAGTAGACACAAATTAAGTTCCAAAGTGGAATATCATTAGAGGTGTTTATGAGGCGGAGATTTACGGAAGAATTTTAGCAGAAGCAGTTAAACAGTAACTGAGCGGGGTTATTCAGTTGCTGGTGTTTCAGATCGTTTGGGGATTTCAACCATCAGCCTGTATTTATTGGCTTCGCAAAACTAAGGCACGGGTGAGAAGCAATAAACAACCACGGTATAAGACTGGGCATCCTGCCCACTCTTACCCGATCATTTGAATCGTCAGCTCACTGTCGATGCTCCAAATACAGCTTGGGTGACTGATATTACCTACATTCGAACACATCCAGGGTGGCTATATTTAGCAGTGATCGTGGATCTGTTTTCCAGACAAGTTATCAGCTAGTCAATGAAAGAGAGTCAAACGCGCGATACTGTACTGGATGCATTGATGATGGCTTTCTGGCGTTGCAAGGCAAAGCCAGAGGTCGTTATTCATTCTGACCAAGGGTCTCAGTATGGGAGTGATGATTGGCATCGTTTTTGAGAGATCGCAACATGAAAGCGACCATGAGTCGTCGTGGAAACTGCTGGGATAAGATAACAAACGTGTGGGTAGTCCAAATGGCCCAGAGTACATCAGTGAATTACTCAAAACGTGGGCCGAAAACAACGAGATTGTTTTGGATTTAATCCAGAATCCCACAACAAAATGCCTATGTTGAACGCTACAATCCCACAATTCGGTATGATTGGTTGTCACAATTCATTTTTAAAAGCATTGAACAAGTTCAGGGAATGCGACCGGATGGTTATGGACGTACAATATTCAATGACCTAATATGGCAATCGGCGGGATTACTCCGGCTCAAAAGATGGCGTTAGCTGTATTACCTCTACTTTTAACTTCGGTTAAAAATGGGAAGGATTACCCTTCTTACTTCTCACACTTCACATCCATCGTCTGACAGGTGCATTCAATCCTTACCGAACAGATCACGGCTGTAGATCTTCGCCTCGACATCACGAATATCATCCGTGATGCGATTGGCAACGATCACATCCGCCCGCTGCTTGAATTCAATCAGATTATTCACGATCTCGGAGTTAAAAAATACTGGTTCATCAAGTGCAGGCTCAAAGACTATCACCTCGATCCCCTTGGCCTTGATACGCTTCATAATACCCTGAATGCTGGAGGCACGGAAATTATCCGAGCCGGACTTCATAATCAGACGGTAGATTCCCACCACCTTCGGCTTACGCTTGATAATGCTGTCGGCAATAAAATCCTTGCGGGTGGTATTGGACTCAACAATGGCATGGATAAGGTTTTGCGGCACATCACTGTAATTGGCCAATAACTGTTTGGTATCCTTGGGTAAACAATAACCGCCATAACCGAACGAAGGGTTGTTATAGTGATCTCCGATACGCGGATCCATGCTGACACCATCAATAATCTGGCGTGTATCCAGTCCGTGTGTAGCGGCATAGGTATCCAGTTCATTGAAATAGGCAACACGCATGGCCAGATAGGTATTGGCAAAAAGCTTGATCGCCTCAGCTTCTGAGGAATCGGTAAACAGCACCTGAATGTCCTGTTTTTCAGCTCCTGACTCAAGCAGGTCTGCAAAAATTTCGGCACGCATGGAGCGTTCACCGATCACAATGCGTGACGGATACAGGTTATCATATAGTGCTTTGCCTTCACGCAGAAATTCCGGAGAAAAGAGAATATTATTAAATGTAAATTTCTCTTTTACACTTTCGGTGTAACCAACAGGCACTGTTGATTTTATCACGATTACCGCATCAGGATTGATCTTGATCACATCCTGAATCACAGCCTCAACAGATCTTGTATTAAAATAATGGGTTTCAAGATCATAATCGGTGGGAGTGGCGATAATAACGTAGTCAGCACCAATATAGGCCTCGTTTTTATCCAGTGTGGCTCTGAAATTAAGCTTCTTTTGCTCAAGAAACATTTCAATCTCATGATCCACAATAGGTGATTGCTTATTATTTAACTTCTCAACTTTGGCGGGGTCAATATCTATTGCTACAACCTCATTATTTTGAGCCAGTAACATAGCATTGGAGAGACCTACATAACCGGTTCCAGCAATGGCAATCTTCATCAAACAGCCTTCCCCATCCATAAATCAGTTTCCCCCGAATAGTGAGTTAGAGACTGTCACACTAGCAAGGTTTTAATGAATTCATACCCAAAGTGATCATTCGAAATAAACACATAATCAAACACTTAGGTTTGCCAGCTAAATCAAGTTCATGACCAACCATAGCTGCGGCCAATGCCCGTAGCCTTTTACTAACCAGATCGTCTTCTTTTCCCATGCCTATGATGAACATCGCAGCTTGTTTTCCAGCCTCATGCACGGGGTATAGGATCAGGGGCATCGCTTACCAGTAAATCCACTCAGCCCTGTTCAAGCAGATCTTCAACGGACTTTTTATAGCTCCTCCCACTACAGAGCGTGCACTCGTCTGACGCTAACAATCAATCTTAATAAACGCTGTGGGCCAAGTAATATCCAACATAATTTCCCGATTGTGATCCGGAAATGTGATAAAACTATTGATAACGATTGCATGAAAATAACAGGCATAACATCGGCATCAGAATCCAGTCTCAATTATTTCAATCTGCTATCATCCCTGCTGCCATAACCATAGTGATCGAAATAACCGCCGTACTCCTCACCATCACCATATTTACTTATTTTTTTGGTATCCACCTGATTTAACACCACGCCAGATAATGGTGCACCATACTTCAACAAACGTTCTATTCCGGCCCGTGCAACAGTCGTACGGGTGGAGTTTGCCTTCACCACGTAAATCACAGACTTCGCATAGCTTGATAAAATCAGCGCATCACTTACCGACTGAACAGGAGGCGAATCAATAATGATTCTATCGTACTGCTGTTGCAAATCGGCCAATAACGTAGTGAAATGGTCTGAGGAGATTAATTCAAGTGGATTTGAGGGACATTGACCTGCAGTCAACAGATCAATACCAAGCTGCTCCTGCCTGATGATACAATCCCGCAGCTCGGCTGTTCCTGCAACAAACTCTGAGAGACCCGGTTTATCTGTGCCGATGCTACACCAGCGATTGATGGACGGTCGCCGCATATCAGAATCAATAAGCAGCACTTTTTCCATTTTGCCCATAGAGATCGCCAGACTGATTGCTGTTGTTGTTTTACCTTCACCAGGTGCTGATGAGGTCAGCAGCAATACCTTATGAGGATTATCAAGAGCGGAAAGGATAAGCCCTGTTCTGATCGTACTCATCGCCTCTGAAAAACATGCATTTACAGCCTCCACCATAGCAGAAGCGACATTCGGATGTTTTCTCCTGCGCGATTTCAACATAGGCAACATACCAAGCATAGGCTGGCCGAGCTTATTCTCGACATCACGAACCGACCTGATCGTTGAATTCATCATGTCCAATAAAAGTACAACGAATGCAGCAAGCAACAAGCTGCCGAGTAGTACAACTACAATAATTTTTTTCTTGTCTGGTTTGATGGGCAGCATCGGAGTAACTGCAGGCTCTGTGATGTGTGCATTTTCCAATTCAAGTGTTGCAGCTTCTATCGCCTCATTGGTTCGATTAAAAAAAGTCTGATAAAGTGCCTGAGCTGAAGTTACATTATGCTGTAACTCCTGAAGTTTCACATTCTTGCGACCAAGAGAGCGAATTTGTGCCCCCCTTTGTTGCAGCGTTGAATTCGCACGCCTTAACTCTTCACGCGCAGCCTGTAACCTGGGGTGTTTCTCACCATAATCTGCTTCTAACTCTGAAATAAGCAGTCTTGCCTGCGCCACACGCTGGGTTAAACTGGAAAGCTCTTCAGAAGCCAACACATCCACACCGGTGTGACCTGCTGCACCACCAATATTCACCAGTTTTTCTTTTTCTATATATGACTGCAGTTCATTTTGTGCAGCATCCAACCTCTCTCTTAACAGAACTGTCCGCTCCTGCATCCAGGATGTTGCTGTTGTGGTCTTGTCGCCTCGCATAGCCAGATTTTCCAGAATATACAGCTGAGCCAGAGCATTACATATTTCGGCGGCTGTTTGAGGAGATGATGATTCGTAAGTAATTTCAAGAAGACTGGTTCTGGATATATTTCTCAGATGCAAATTAGCTCTTATCTCTGCGATAATAATCTCATGCACTTCAGCTTTAGAAAACAGCTGTTGTTCTGTTTCGGCTTCGAACCAGTGTTCAACATCCAGCGTTGCCTGCATTTTTTCTAACAACTTTTCGTACAGCTGGGCAATCGCCCCGCCCTGTTGTTTTTCAGGAACCAATTTGATCCATTGTTTGGCTTGAACAGCCTGTTGAAACTCATCTCGTTGCTCAAGACCTAAACGGTCTATGACCTGTTCCAGCAACTGACGTGATTGAAGCAACTGCAGCTGAGTTCGATACAGGTTCACTTCATAAGAGGTGGTTGTCTCTATGCCGTACACATCGCGAATCGGTACGGTTTCTGCCTGTTTGGTCTCTATCTGGATAACAGCAGTGGCACTATATATCGGTTTCATCATGCTAAGGAACACTGCAACCAGAATTGTAATCACAGCAGATATACCGATAATCCACCATTTATTCTGACGAATCACATTCCAGTAATGGTTCAGGTTTATGCTACCTGCATCTTCTCTTGTGACGTCACTCAACGTATGCTCCTCTACCAAAAGCTCTGTTCAACAACAATAGATGAACCGGAACTGATCATGCTGTCCATATCTGCTTTTGCTGATTCCCCCTTAGATGTCTTGATGTAAATCTTGCTGCTTGATGCACGCTCAGTCAGACCTCCGGCGAGTGCAAGCGCCTGGCGTAAGGTCAGTCCTGATTTGCATGGATACTTACCCGGGGTCGTTACCTCCCCATCAATGTAGAACATGCTCTCAGGCACTGTAATGACGTCTCCGGGATAAACCCGCCCTTCCAGTCTGATCTTCACTGAGGCTTTATTCGCATCCTTATCATAAACAGTGCGAACATCGTCCTGTGCTGCAAATTCGGTAAACCCACCCCCCAAAGCCACGGCCCGACTCAATGTGAGGCCAGGTTGATACGGATATGCCCCGGGAATCATGACCTGGCCCTGGATAAAAAATGGACGGTATTCCACGATAGATACATGCACCTGTGGTGAACGGAGATATCCCTGTTTTAATCCACTTGCGATCTGTTTTTCCAACTCGGATACAGTTTTTCCAGTGGCCTCTATCTCGCCAAGAAATGGGTAATTAACCACACCGGAATCATCCAGACGGGCTGTCATAGTCAAGTTTTCCTGACCAAACACCCTGATATTTATGCTGTCACCGGCATCGAGAATGTAAGCGTTCATAGGTCGCTTAGTCGAAACGGGTTGCTGACTACTACTTGCTGGTTTTACATCTTGCACAATGGTCTTCGACGGCGCTTGTTGTGTTGGTATGGACAACTCGGTATCCAGATTAAACATCTCGATGACTTCCGCAAAAACAGGACCTGGTTGCAAAGGTAATAACAGCGCTAATGCTATTGTTCTAATCCATGCCATAACTGATCCTTATGATTTGTTTTGCATTGCTTAATGTATAGCAAATATAGTTCAATAAGTCCATGAATAATATATCTTTTAAGGCCCTTTTCCCGAAATAAAATGTCATCTGTGGCCAGCAGACCAGTAAGATGCTTTTACTCTGTTCAACTCATCAGTTGCCTTGGCTTTTCCCTTTAGCAGACACGACCATTGATAGCTGCGAATAAATTTTGACAGCTCCCTGTCTTCGTATTGCGGCAGCCTTTTCCACCAGCTTCTCAGGTAACCCCAGAGCATTGCCCCTCCCCCGATCACATATGGTGGCCGTATCGTTCTATAAATAGCCGATGCCAGCATATAGGGAAAAGCAGTACCCATAAAATATTGTCCATAACCATGGCGCAATCGACCTGTGATGATATTTTGCTGGCTTGAGCCCATAGGACGCAAATGAGTGACTCTCAACTCTGGTTCATCCCAACTGACCGCTATCCATCCCAATTGACGGCAGCGATGCCCGTCTATGCCATCCCACATCACTTCGTGGACAAAACCACCTATCTCTTTAAAACACACTTTTCTGTAAAACTTTGTCGGGCCAATGGAATTTTCATCACCACAGCGTTCACTGACGAAATGGCCACTGTTCCCGATCTCATAATACAGCTTGCCACTGCAGGTCCCTATTCTTCTATTGTCATTCATCCGCCTCATCAGGGTTTCAAAATATGTCTCAGGCAGAATCAGATCCAGATCAAGTTTGCAGAGAAAATCACATTGATTCAGATCAACTGTTTCAAGGCCACTATAAAAGGCATCAATAACTCCCGGGCCTACGCTGCGATGCCCTCGATCCTTTCGCGTCACAACGTTGATACATGCGTAGCGAGACGCATAGTCGGCCAGTATTTCAGATGTTTGATCCGTTGAGCCATCATCAACCACAACCCATAGTGCCGGGCGTACCGATTGAGAGAGTACTGACTCCAGTGTTTTTCGCATGTATTCCGCTTCGTTTCTGCATGGTGAAATAAGTACGTATGCACCTTCAGACATAATCACCTCTATACAAGTAAACCTGAAACAATGAATCCTGTTTTGTAGTATAGCAGAGACTCTGGGAGCCCACTTAGTCTTGATTGATTATGTTTTGAAAACAGGCTCTTATACGTTTTACTTCAGTGTGAATATTATGTTTCTTCAACACTTCCTGATAAGCATCCTCACCCATTTCAGCCAGTTCTTCTTGTGACGCTGAATCCAGCTCATGCAAAGCACAAACCAACGCATCCACAGAACCCGCAGTGATTAACCAGCCAGATTGTCCATCTTTCACCAGTTCGGGAATCCCGCTAATGGCAGTTGAAATAACCGGTCGCCTTAATGCACCCGCTTCCATGATGGCAACAGGCAGACCCTCTGCAAAACTTGGCATGACCACAGCCTTGCTTGCCAGTATCTCCTGTCGAACCCGGGAGCTTGAAATCCAGCCCAGCATCTTCACATGACTGCTAAGCCCTTTATTGCTGATCATAGATTCAACTGTCGACCTCATAACCCCATCACCGGCCAATACCAGCTCTATCTTCATTCCCTCTGCCACCACATGCGCAACCGCTTCGAGCAGAAGCAGCTGCCCTTTTGCTTCACATAATCGACCTACACATATAATGCGAGTCTCATCTATCGGGCGGGCAGCTTCACTAGCCAAAAAATCATCACCTAATGCACAGTGAATGATATAAATGTTCTTCCAAAATCCGTAATCACACCAACGGTACAACTGGGATCTTCCATAAGAACTGATAGCTACGACAAATTCGGCATACTTGATCTTTTCACCCAGTGAGAGTGATACGGGCTGATCAAATTCATTAGGGCCATGGACTGTAAAACTATATGTCACGCCACCAAGAAAGTGCGCCAACATCACCACTGCAGCAGAGTTGGTACCAAAGTGGGCGTGTATATGCGCCACATCAGACGCTTTCATCAGACGATTGAGTACACACGCCTCAAACAGATACATCAGGTGTCTATACCGGCCAACCTGAGACCTGGAAGCCAGGCCCATAGCCTGAGCAAAGGCTTTAAGAAAAGAGGCCGGAGAAGTGATCATACAACTCAGAATATCCATGATGATAATCAGATAACCGCGTTCAAGAAGATAATGCGTTTTATTCGCCTCACTCAGATCTTCCGGATCTACCAGATCAGTCTGGTTTCGCCGGATAGAGTAGCGTACAACTTGATCCCCTTGCGCTTCCAGTTCCAGAATTTCCCTGCGAATAAAGCTGTGACTTACCATGGGGTACTGATTGATGAAATAAGCTATTCGCATCTGGCCCCTCTATTGTACTTGAACATGTCCAGTATCCAATGAATCTGACCAAGCAGTTGTGGAAATTTTATCAGCACACAGAAAAATGCATAAATCATTGAGTTTACACGCACGCTCATACGTATCACCTGAATGGGATAAATTAGCAGCATTATAGCTGCAATGTAGTCGGACCATAGTAGTGACAACACAATGCTCAAGGGCACTGCTGCCCCCCATAGCCAGATACTGATCACTTCTCTGATGTGAAATTGACTTGCCCCCCCTCTGTGCAGGGATGCCGTTGCCGCATAGGCATAGCCGGATCTGCAAGCACGTCTCCACCATTGAGCGAAACCAGTGATATTGGCATCATGGTATGCCATCTCATAATCAGCATGTAGCACCTTCCATCCGGCATGCCTTATCCTCAGACATAGTTCCGGCTCCTCCCCTGCCACCAGAGCGTCTACAAAACCACCGGATTCACAAAACACCTTCGTCCGCACCAAAAAAATGCCACCGCAACTGTCAACCATGCCCATTGGAGACTTCCATTCGATATCACATAAATGGTTATAGATTGAGCCATTGGGGTTACGTTCATGCAAGCAACCGAACACAATACCTGTGTCCTGGTGTGTTTCAAGCAGAGCACTGGCTCTGTTCACACTCCCCTCAATCATCTCACAATCACCATCAACAAAATGAATATATTTGATCGCTGTGTCCAGCGCGTTTAAATAGTCAAAGCCAACATTTCTGGCTCGTGCAGCGGTAAATGGCATGGACCTGTCAAGGGAAAGCGTGTGCACATCCAGCGACCTGGCGATTGCCAGACTATGATCTCTTGAACCCGAATCGACATAAACAACATTATCGCATTGGCCAAGCACTGACTCCAAACACCTTTTCAGATATTCACCCTCATTCCTTCCAATAACAACCACAGCTGTAGTCATACCCGTATCCTGCCTGCATTCATCGTGTTGCCGACCTCCCACCATGCGTACTCCAGTACAGACTCCAGTAAGCCCGGGCATGTCTAAAGTAACCACTCCAGCCTATGGGGAACCTGCCTCTGACTATGCGTTTTATCGGAAGTAACAGATCACACAACGTGGTTAACAACATGTGCAACAGCAACGCAGCAGCACCATGATTCTTTCGAAAAAACAGCAATTCACTTTCTATTTTGAACGTCTCAATCTGGCTGCCAACATCTGTGATATCTCCATCTGATCTGGCGCTCTCTCCTCCCAGATGAATCACACTCGTGTCAGGAAGGAAATGCACTTCCCATCCAGATTTTTTCGCTCGAAAACATAGATCAACCTCTTCTGAATAGAGGAAATACCGTGAATCAAACAGACCAATCTGCTCTATAACTTCTCGACGTATTAACAGATAGCAACCTGGAAGCCAGTCACACTCCCGGGCTGTGTCATGTTCCCGGTTCATATCATCAACCAGCTGTACAGAGCTGAAAAAACGATTCAGGCCCGTTCTTTGCAAGAAAAGATTCAAAGGTGTCGGAAAATAACGGCATGAAGGTTGCAGTTCCCCATCCCGGCCTGTCAGTTTCACGCCCAGAATGCCACAACCGCTGTGTTCATTCATGTAAGAGATACTCTTTTGCAGCGTGTCTAAACTGACAAAAGCATCGGTATTGAGAAGAAGAACGTAACGCCCCTGAACGAAAGGAAGCGCCTGATTGTTGGCCCTGCCAAAACCCACATTGGTTGGATTGATGATTAACCGGGCATCTGGAAACCTGCTTTGAATCATACTCACTGAAGGATCTCTCGAAGCATTATCAATAATGATCGTCTGTAACTGTAAACCTGTAGATGCCGCTTGTAGTGCCCCGAAGCATTCAGCCAACAGGTTTTCTGTATTATACGAAACCAGTATCACTGTAACATCCACGTCGCGCTTATCCATTGTTTTGCCTTTGAACATCAACCGCAGGGGACGCCTTGATATGTTTATCAGCTATCCTGATGAAAGAGACAGAGAGGCCGATTAATATCCAGTAATAGATCGGAATAAAAGAGACCGAGCTTACAGTACCCAGAATGACCATGGTAGCAGCAACGATGGCCGCAAGCCCTGCACCAACACGTCGTATTCTGGTATCCTCACTACGATCAAGTAACCTGATCTGCTTTAGAAGTTGCATAAAGGCGCAAAGCAATATGGATGAAAACAGTATAAGAACAAATACTCCATACCTCAAAAGTATATAGAGGTAGGTATTCACAATATCAATGAAGCCTGCATCAACCCGCAGTTCATCAAATAGCGGGTTCAGATAAAACTCGGTAGAACCAAACCATGGGTTGATAGCAGCCACCTGCAGGGAGATCTCTATCAGGCGAGTCCGAAAAGCAACAGATCCATATTCATCATGTGGCGCGTCTACCCCCAGCGCAATAGCCAGCAAACCTATTCCCACACTAGCAAGCAGCAACAGGAAAAACGTTCTTTGAACATGACGCTGGAGTAGCATGTAGAACAGTGACACAAATACAAAAGCGGCAAGCCAGGGGCCACGGGATACGGTAAAAAACAGAGCCAGCAGTAGCAGTATTGCCAGCAAGGAGAATAACAGGGCGCGTTTTTCATACCACGATGAGACAATCGTTATTGCCAGCAACCCAATCACCAGAAAGTAGCCTAATGCAATCGGCGTTATCATAGTGACTTCGACTCTTAGCAACCCGTCCCTGACCAATGCCGCTGTGGGAAAGATATGATGTAATTGCATCGAATCACTTAATATGGAGTAATAATTCCAGGAGAAGTATTCAGAGGAGATGGCTACACAAGCAATCAGGACACTCGAGAACAGGAATGCCCGGAACACGATAAAGAAATCATCCAGATTTTTTACAAAACGGCTGAATATAATATATGGCAGGAATATCAAAAAAAACATCTGAACTATAAAGCGGAGCCCGCCGGTCATTGAAGTGCCCTGGAAAGACATGATCATCACTCCCAGAAAGTAGATAAAGACAAGAGCATCCAGAAGTCCGGTTCTTCCTCTGCAGTGAAGTACTTCCCTCCCCTGCCTGTTCACCAGAGTCGTGAGCAACAGAGGAAACAGGATGAGCATGGAAAGATAAATCGGGTGTCCCAAATCAATCAGGTAATTGATGCCCGGTAGTACTCCAGGCACCAATATACCCCATGTTACCGGCAACAGCGGCAACAGGACCAGATACAGGGAGAGTCTGTCTATTTTGTCTGATGCTTGCGCAAGCCACGCTATGATCACGATGATGCCCAGTACTACAAGGGGACTTCCCGTCAAAAAAGCTGCAGCTGTGACAAGAGCAGAGGCCATCGTCCAGCGCACATAAACAAACTGTTTGAATCCCAGATAAAGAACAACGCATGTTAAAAAATAGGCCGAAAGAATAAACAGCAGCGCTTTGATATGCTCCCAATCTGGTGCAACGATCATCTGGGAACAGTTCCGAAAATAGAAACATCATCTAAAGGAACTGTAACCAACCGTTTATCTGAGCCCGATGGTCTGCATCGATGGGTTAAAGAATCCCACAACTGTAAATCATGCACTCGTCACCCCCAGCGCCTCAATACCTTTCGATTATAGCAAAAGTAATACAGAAACCGAAGAGCGAATACGCATTGAATCACAAATAGGTTTGGTATGAATATTATCAGGTAGTAATTGCCAGAAAGAAAAGCCTTTGCGTTGGAAGCTCAGCAAAGAACCCTGCACTTCTCAGCATTTAACTCTCCCCTGTCATGGGGCAGATTCCAAAGTCGGGTCTGAGGCCCCGGTGTCCAGCCAGCACCCACGCATAGATTTCCAGCATCTGCCGGGCCTTCGCCTCCCATGTATAGTACTTCGCAATGCGTATCCGTGACTGAGAACTCTTCTCTGCAAGCGGAGCAGGGTCATTGCAAAGCTCTTCGAAACGAGAGCGGAAGGCCTTGATGATTGAAGCACGAGGACCGATCGGAATTCGATAACCTGTCTCATCTGTGACCAGTTCATTTGGACCACCGTAGCCCACGACAACGGGCACCAGTCCAAGTGCCATCGCCTCAAGCACGACCCCACCACCGAACTCACGAATACTCGGAAAACCGAAGATATCGCATAAAACCAGCTTCTCCTGAAGCTTTTTATGCTCAACATTGCCGTGGAATATAACAGACGCTCTCAGCCCTGCTGCTTCAACCATGGACTCCAGGCGTATTCGTTCGGGTCCATCGCCAAAGAACTCTATCGTAAGGCGACCTGACTGGAGCAGAGGAGCCAAAGCCTCAATCAACATATCGCACCCCTTGAGCGGCACCAGACGGCCCACATATGCAACGCGTAGCGGCAACGCATAACCACGCACGCGAGCATCATTGAACCGATTCTGGTCAATGCCATTTTCAGGCATATAAACACACTTGTCGTGGTAGCATTCGGGCATCTCTTTCCATGCAGTAGCCGAAGCCAATACAAGTGCTGCTGCATTTTCACGCACGCCTCGATAACCGGGCAGAAACTTGTAAGCATTTCGAAGCGGAGCCAGCCACTCGCGCTCACTCTTCCGCACAGAATCGAAACCCGGAGGCCATGGTACCCCACCGTTGACAGGACCCCAGATAAAGTGAGCCCCAGCCCGCCGAAAACGTGCAGCTATCAGACTTGGCGAGGTTGGGCTAAGCGGAGTGATCTGATGGACAATTGGATACTTCCCTGCACGCACTACGTTAGCGAACCTGCGCCATACCAGATGATCGAAATAGTATTTTCCAATCGACCGCATAGCAGTATTTGTCATCCAGCCATTGCGCACATCCCCACGCATCAGAGATGACAGTCGATATAAGGGAGCATCAATCGCCTCAGAGTTGATCGCCGTGAAATCCTCGCCCTCGCGGAACCCGGCACGCTCGATGGCAGGTTGATTGCGAATATGCGTTACAAGATGGACGTCTGCTACCTCACGCATGGCCAAGGCATGGCTCCAGCCAACAAGAGGAACACTTGTCCATTCCGGGTTGGCCGACTCTGCAATCAACAGCGCTCTAACTCGACTCATGCGATACCTCGGAATCACTTTCCCGGCCTTTGATGCATCCATCTCAGCAGCAAAAATCGTATCAGCTCTGTGAATACAACTATGACTAACCGGTTACAGTAACACTCATCATTACTGTGCATTCAACGTATCCAGCAATGCAGCATACTTTGAATGGGGAGAAACAGGCTGATCATACCATTCAAGTGCCCCCCAGTGTCCGGACCTGCCGGGTTTCACGACAGATGAAAAAGCCATAAATAGCCCCCCCCCGCCTTGAAACCAGTAGCCCAGATATTTCTTGTACAAATCATACATTCCCGGGTGCCTGTTAATCCGTTCATAGAGATCATTTAACTGTGGATTATTTTGCGCAACGAGGTGCTGCCCACCTTCATACGCAATAAGAGAAATTTTTCGCGTCCGGGTTAACTGCTTCTGTTCTGCAACCAAAGCTTTCTTTGCTTCAATATCCTTCTCAAGCAAGCTAAAAAGCTCTCCCATCGTTGGAATCCGCTCACCTTTGGCAAGACCCCTCAGATCCGGCACTTCGAAATATGGAGCAACGGCAAAGGCATCCACTTTTTTATATGCATCTTGCCAATCAAGTATCTGCTTTCCCCACCAGGGTGAAACGGCCTGACCAGCCAGCACCCTGACCAGCCGCTTTTCACTACCGAACTCCTCTTGCCAGATTGTAAATATCTGCAAGCTTCGATGTGTATAAAATCTTGCCCAGGCAAGATTACTGTCGGAACTTAATCCGAGCTTTAAGCCCATTTTTTTTGCATATCGATGAGAAGGAAAGATTCTGTTCCACACCTCATTCGAATACTCAATATGAACCTTCAGTGAGGGGTCCAGTTTCTCTTTGACCATACGTGCAAACTGGCGAATGTATTCATCACTAGCTGTATATGGCATGCAGAACCATGGCGAAATTTTCAATCTGTTTGACAACTCCAGCATATACTCCAGAGCCACGCCCTTCTCTTTTGTGGCCCATGAAAAATATTCAGCTGTCGGCCTGTCTGACCAGTGAACCTGATTATTATAGGCGGTTGCCTGCCAGTTCATATAACGGATGCTGCTGAATGACTTCCATCGTTGTAAAAATTCATCCCGAAAGGTCTCTGTTACAGGTTTCCCTTTCGCATCGAGAGGAATAATTCGAATATTTCTAATATAATTATTTGGATCTGATTTTGTGATGGTCATAGAAACAAAGCTGCGGTCTGAGTCGAACTGAATATCCATCCATCCATGACCATCAGCCAATACAGATGCATTTCTGAAACGTATTTCGCCTTTCCCTTTGTACAAGCATCGATAGCGAAGTCTGGGAAGATGGTCTTTATAGTCAGTAAAAAGGTATGTTTCCACCCACTGGTTTGGCGAGAGGCTTCTAACCCACCCATCCCTGTCAATCTCTATATGATTGTTATTCGCCTTCTTCGCTCTTGCATCGACACTAATCCAGTGCCGGGCACGTTTGAACAGATCATTAAACGCCATCTCTGAAGACCAGTCTCTGATAGATGAGAGATTAATGCCGATTGGCCCTGATGCCTCTGCAATGCAAACCGCTGGCAGAAAGAAAAGTACACTAAAGAACAGCAGGAGATAATGAACCCTGTTGTTAACATTTCCGCCCCGGATCGTCAGACTTTTCATGTCATCCCCCAGTATGTGGGTCAAAGTCGCCGTGCTGCTTCAGCGCAATTCTTTACATTATAATGTAGTTAAAAAGCATGCCAAACACAAGACCAATCAGAATAACAGGTAACATCATCAACTCTTTTCCTACCTGAAATATTCCAAGTTTGTGCATGAACCAACAGCCTACAATTCCGCTGACAATCGGAGCAACAGCAACCACATATACAGCACCAATGATGCCATTGGTGGAGAACATCAGTGGCAACATAACAAAGAGAACCACTGCCTGTACTGCATTTAACATCATCAACTGTTTGGCCTTACCAAGGGCCAGAAGACACTGCCCGGACACCAACAGGCCAACACCAATCAGGGAGAGAGAAAGTACTTCCAACATCCAGCCTGCTTCGACGTAACGCTCATCATATAATAGCCGGATCATTGTTTGTCCCGTAACCATAAGGAATCCGGCAATGAAGAACGTAATCCCGTCTACGCGCCATCTGATTTTATAATAGATCTGTGCAAGCTCTTCGGGTTGATCTCTGACCACTTCGCTAAGAGCTGGAAAGAAAACAGAGCTGTTCACCTTCATCAATAGCAGTCTCATTGCACTGGCAAGAAAAAATGCAATGGAATAGACACCGAGTACTGCGGATGAAACCAGGCCTGCTAATAACAGGCGATCCCCCTGATTTACCAGAAACCCAAGGATGGAAGAGAGGAATATCCATTTTCCGAAATGGAAAATTTCGCTAAATGCAGTGCTGTCCCAATCAATGCGATTCACAGCCCCTGGAAGGCTAAAGTGGGATAATATCACCTTACAAAAGCTTCCTGTCAGCGCCCCAATGACAAGAGACCAAATACTTGGATCAAGCCACGCCAAGGTAAGCATCACACCCACACCAACAAGCTGACTGGATATTTCCAGCATGGAGACTCTGGCAAGCTTCATCTCTCTGGTAGCAGAAAGCAGTTTTGTCGAAGAAAAACCAAACATAAGGGCATTCACACCCATAACAGCCAGTACCGTCGGAAGAATGGGATCAGTATACACCGAACCTTCCGGAAACCATCCGTATAGCCCTGCGCTTGCCAGCAACCAACTTAGCAGTAAAACGATTAAAAAAATCAGACCACCGCGAGCAATCTGTACAACCCAGGCTGTATTTAAAAATCGTTGCTCTGCACCACGCCGGCTTTGTACGACATTCTGCAACAAGCCTAAATCTGAAAACATTGTCAGCCCAATCAGCACGACACTCACAACAGCCATCACACCGAACATGTCAGGAACCAATAGTCTGGTCAGCACAAGGTTGCTGCCAAAGCGAATTAGTTGACTCGTTAAATCTCCGGCAATCACCCAGCTGCCCGCATGCAATATGCGGTTTCGTAACGATTTTCCATGTTCAGAATGATTTTCAGCCATCATTCACTTCCTTGTCCTCACAAATGTTTATCCACTACCTGCAGTATAAGTGAATATCGCACCATTCACACATTGAACCACACAAGCAGTCACATAGAAGAACATCTCCCTCCTTATAACGGCTTTGATAAATATAGTTCGGGAATGATATAAGCTGTCAGCCCAAAATTATCCAAACCTGACTGTTGCTACTTTCATATAGCAGATGCACTACTATTTATTCAGCATACTTGGTGAAACAGTTCACTCCAGCCGACAACAATAGCTATTGTTTATAGCTGTGCAGGTTTAATCAATTGGCTATAATAGAATTAAACGTTTCTGGAGCTAACGGAGGATTGTAGTGATTCAACTTTTTCACAAACTGCTCTTATGCATCTGTATCGCCGCATTCATGCCGGCTTGTGATTCACAACAGGAATCAGGAGGTAGCAATACAATGAAAGGTGAAACAGCTGAGCTTCCCGCTTCAACGATTGCAGCCATGCATGTGGTAAAAAAAGGTCGTCTCTTTTTTGCTCATAAATCAGTCGGAGACAACATCATTGCCGGATTGAAATCATTAGCCGATCAAACGGGTATCAGGCTAAGTATCAGGGAACTGAATAATGAATCAGCCATTGATAGTGCTCTGTTTGCACATAGCCAAAATGGAGAAAATGGAAACCCTGTCTCCAAGGTTGATGCGTTTGAGGAATCGATCAAATCATTCGGGACACTTTCCCCTCAAATTGCTTTTATGAAATTCTGCTATGTCGATTTTAAACCGGACAGTGATGCCACCGCGTTGCTATCATACTATAAAGCTGCAATAGAGAGACTCAGAAAAGAGAGGCCGGATATTACCTTTGTACATCTGACTGCGCCTCTGTCTACCAGGTCCGATAGCTGGAAAAATCGTATCAAACGACTTCTGGGCATTCAAACCTGGGATGATGGTTCAAATATAAAACGTGCAAAATTTAATGCCGCACTGTTTCAGGCTTTTCCTGATGACCATATCTTTGATATCGCCCGCATTGAATCAACATATCCGGATGGATCCAGGGAATATTTCGTGATAAACAACAAGACATATTTCAGCATGGTACCTGCTTACGCTCTTGATGATGGCCATCTGAATGATTCAGGGCAACGCCTGTTGGCAGAGGAGATGGTACTCTTTCTTGCCGGAGTTCTTCATGGAGATCATACAAAACAATAAACGTCAAAATATCTGTTTTTACAGTAAGAAACGCTTCACTTTGCCCGATGCCGTCTTCGGCAAATCATCAACAAAACTAATAAACTTCGGCACCTTATAAAGTGCCAGGTGCTCCCTGCAGTAAGCCTTAATCGCTCTTTCGTTGAGATTACTTCCCTTGTTTCTGACAATGGTTAATTTTATAACCTGCCCCAGCAGTTCATCGGCCACACCTGTTGCAGCAACCTGTTCGACACCGGCCAGTTGATGCACCAGCTCCTCTACTTCCAGAGGGCTTATTCTATTGCCACCAACCTTGATCATATCCGCACGTCTGCCAGTCAGGAAAATATATCCATCATCATCCTTGTATCCCAAATCTCCGGTTTTCAGGAATCCATTTACAATCACCTGCTCGGTTAGTGTTTTATTTTTCCAGTAGCCGGACATGATATTGGGACCACTGACATAGAGCTCCCCCTCTATGCCTGGATCTACAACATCACTGCTTTCATCCCTTATCTCTATCTGCACACCGTTCAGTGGCTTGCCAACGGAGCCCATTCTTTCAAGCAGTTTAGTCGGCTCCAGGTAGGTCAGGCGCGCAGTTGCTTCGGTCTGCCCGTACATCACGAAGAAACTGACATGATCAAGAAGTCCGATAAATTTTCGAATGCTCGAAGGCGGCATTGGCCCCCCTGCCTGAGTCACATACCGGAGAGATGAAAGGTCATAATCGGTAAGGGTGGTTTTATTTAACAAAATCAAAAATGTCGCTGGCACACCGGAGAATCCTGTGATCTTCATATCGGCTATTTTCTTCAATGATTTCACCGGATACATAAAATCATTTTCCAGCACTATCGTTGCACCCGTCAGCAGATGCGTGTGTAAAATCGAATTACCGTAGGAGTAGTAAAAAGGAAGTATATTCAATATCGAATCAGACGATGACAGACTCAGGTATGTGATAACTTCGCTCAAATTGGCCACGTAGTTGCCATGCGACAGTGTCACCCCTTTGGGCTGCCCTGTTGTCCCTGATGTATAAATAATTGCAACAGGCATCTCCGCACTGAGCAACTCAGGCTGAAACGACGTGACAGATACGCCAAGAAGCCTCTTCTCCCAAGGCCTGTTTTTACCACCGTCATCTATAACAATCCGCTGTATCTGTGTCATGCCATCCACACCTGATTCAATGGGCCGGTATAATTTTTTCTCAGCGATTAAAAACTGTGCCCCCGAATGCTGCAGCCAGTTTTTAATATCTGTGCCTTTGGCCGTAGTGTTCAGCGCAACTACCACCGCACCGCATGCAATGATTCCATAGTAGGAAGAGACGAAAGATGCGGAGTTGTTCATATATAGGGCTACTCGATCACCCTTACTCAGCCCCAGCTGTTTCAATACACAGGCACAGGCAGCAACCTCACTCCACAGCTCGTCATAACTGCATCTGTTTTTACCATCGACAATGGCAATGTTATCCGGGTATGTAGCAACAACTTCCTGCAAGCTGTGAACAATTGAAACAAACATCACCTAACCCCACATCTACAATCCGCAATTACGACACTTTTAAGGAAACACTGAATAAATCAGTGCTTCCTTAAGGATATACCCTCTATTGATATATAGCCCAAGCCTTTTTACTTCACAACGTAACATCTTTTTTCGTGCCACTCTTCCTCATGGCCGGATAAAATTCAGATCTGATTTCACCTGTCCCACAATTGCTTTCCACCGCTTTTAATTCTAAACTAAATGGGTATTCATCACTCTGTTTGATGGAGGTTATTCAAGCCAAATGTGTGGAATTGCAGGCATATTGAACCTCGTCGTCCAAAGCTCGCCTGAACAACAGGATTTACACGCCATGATCACACCACTACATCACCGTGGCCCCGATGATTGTGGATTTTATCTCGAGGAACGGATTGGCCTGGCACATGCCAGACTAAGCATTATCGATCTGACTACGGGCAAACAACCCATTCACAATGAAGATCAGACCATCTGGGTTGTTTTCAATGGTGAGATATTCAATTTTATAGAGCTTCGAAAACAGCTTGAACATGACGGTCATCACTTCTACACACATACAGACACAGAAGTCCTGGTTCACCTTTATGAGCAGTATGGAGCAGCGTTTGTGCATCATCTCAATGGACAGTTCTCTATTGCCCTGTGGGATAAAAAGAATCAGACATTGCTGCTGATTCGAGACCGGACGGGGATTGTTCCACTATTCTACTGCAAGGATCAAAACAGGCTGCTGTTCGCATCCGAGATCAAAGCTCTGCTTCCAGTAAGAAACCTAGCCCCAAGTATGAATATACAGGCTCTCGACCAAATCTTTACCTTCTGGGCACCGCTTAGTCCTGAAACAGTGTTCGATGACGTGTTCGAAATCCCTCCGGGACAAATGCTTATTGCATCAAAAACAGGCTTCAAACTACAACAATACTGGGACTGGTCTTTTCCGGAAGATAATCACTATATTGAAGGTTCAGAAGAAAATCTTGCTGACCAGTTACACGACCTTCTGATTGATGCGACCAGGATTCGCCTGCGTTCCGATGTTCCTGTCGGTGCCTACCTCTCCGGAGGCCTTGATTCATCCGTGCTGGTATCGTTAATTCACCACTACGGCAATGTAGCGCTGCGCACCTTTTCACTGGGATTTGATGATAAAGAGCTTGATGAAAGCAGCTATCAGTCAGAGCTGATACAACACCTGCATACCCGGCACAGTCAGGTTCAGTGCCAGAACAGTGATATTGCAAACAACTTTGAGAAAGCTGTTTGGCACACGGAAACTCCGATCCTGCGTTCTGCCCCCATACCCATGATGCTTTTATCCGATCTGGTAAAAAAACAGCAATATAAAGTTGTACTCACAGGCGAAGGAGCTGATGAAGTACTTGGCGGTTACGATCTATTCAAGGAGGGGAAAATCCGGCAATTCTGGGCCCGACAACCGGATTCCCATTTGCGCCCCTTACTGCTCAAACGTCTCTACCCCTACCTTAACATTTCCAAGACACAATCACTTTCCTATATCAGTAACTTTTTTGGTGAACAACTGGAAAAATCTCACCTGCCCTGGTTCTCACATATCCCCCGCTGGAGCACAACGGCCAGAACCAAAACATTCTTCTCGGACGCATTACAATCCCGGCTGTCAGATCATGCGATCAACCGCATGGAGGCGGGATTGCCAGCCAATATCGGGCAATGGCACAGTTTCAACCAATCACAATATATCGAAGCCAAATCTCTTATGAGTGGATATCTATTATGCTCACAAGGAGATCGCATGTTGATGGCCAACTCCATAGAGGGCCGCTTTCCATTCCTTGATCACAGGGTTATTGAATTTGCCAACAGGTTGCAACCTTCACTAAAAATGAAAGTCCTCAATGAAAAATATTTGTTAAAGAAAGCGATGGCGAAATACCTTCCTGCATCGATCTTAAAACGTTACAAACAACCTTACAGGGCACCAAATATCCCCGCATTCATTGGTCAACATGCTCCGGACTATATACATGAGTTGCTCAGTCATAAGTCATTAACTGAAAACGGTTATTTCAATCCGTCCAAGGTTGCCCGTCTGCTTGCAAAGATCGAGAAAGGTCGCGCTATTGGTAATGCGGACAACATGGCACTTGTAGGTATCTTATCGACTCAGATGTGGCACCATCTGTTTATTAAATCATGAGTAACAGGAGAGGAATATGCCCACCGAAAGCGTGATCAGAAACTATATTCTGGACAACTTTTTATTTACTGATGATCAATCTGCCCTAAACAATGATGACTCTTTCCGTGAACAGGGCATATTGGATTCCACCGGCGTTTTAGAGGTCATGCTTTTCCTGGAGGAGCAGTTTGAAATCAAGGTCAATGAAACCGAGATGATTCCGGAGAATCTGGATTCAGTGAACAATCTGGTTGCTTTCGTAGCCCGCAAAAGGCCTGCACCTCAGCAGACAGTCACGAGCCCATAAACTGTAGAAAAAGCCTATATAGCGAATATTAAGGCCCATGGAGGCTTATTGATGACCATATTATCACTGGAACAAAAATATCAGCATGAAATGATAGACTTTGACAGGGATCAAGCAGTCGAAAAGATATGTAGATCGATGAGAGATGCGATGCGCACCACATTGCATCGACGCGGACTTGTCGTTGCTGTCTCTGGTGGTATCGATAGTTCTGTGTGTGCTGCACTTGCAGTAAAGGCTCTGGGAGCAGGTAAGGTATTTGCCATGCTATTGCCGGAAGTCGACTCATCAGCCGACACACAGTTGCGCGGCAAACAACTGGTTGAATGCCTTGGTATCGAACACATCACGCAAAACATTGCCCCTACACTGGAGGCTATTGGTTGTTACCAATGGCGCGATGACGCGATCAAAGCTGTTTTTCCGGATTATAATTGTAACTGGAAAAATAAAATTGCCATATCAGGTGGCCTTGAAGGACAGGTCAACCACTTCATACTGATTGTTCAATCTCCAGATGGAGAGATGTATACGCAAAGACTGAACATTAAAGAGTATTTACAGATTGTCGCTGCCACCAATTACAAACAGAGAATTCGAAAATCGATTGAATATTTTCATGCAGATCGGCTCAACTATGCTGTAACGGGAACACCAAATCGATTGGAATACGATCAAGGATTCTTCGTAAAAAATGGTGATGGCTCTTCCGACATCAAACCCATTGCTCATCTCTATAAAACACAGGTCTATGCACTTGCCCGCCATCTGGGGCTACCGGAAGAGATTTGTGAAGCCACCCCCACTACTGACACATATAGTCTGACTCAGGGGCAAGATGAATTTTATTTCGCATTACCCTATCAGGAGATGGACAAAGCACTCTGGGCACACAATAACAATGCCACTATCCAGGAGCTTGCAGGAATGCTGAATATAAGCAGTGAACAGGCTAGAAATATATACTCAGATATCGAACAGAAACGAAAGACAACGGCTTACCTGCACGCAAAGCCGTGTCTTATTGAAGGCATAGCTGAAATTAATCTCTAGTTTTTTCTTCGGCTTCACGACCTGTGTAGCGCAAAATACGTGCAGGTACACCAATAGCTGTAGTATTCGGAGGCACATCTGCAATCACAAGTGAATTGGCTGCAACACGGGCATTGTCTCCTACAGTTATATCACCCAGAATCTTTGCTCCAGCCCCGATGAAAACGTCATGTCCTATCTTCGGAGCACCGGTCTGATCAGGAACCGTTCCAATAGTTACATCGTGCATAATCCCGCAACGTTCCCCAATGACCACCTCGGGGTGAATTCTGATATTCCAACCATGAACGATATGGAAACCCTCTCCCAGCTTCACTTCACGATTAATTGTGATCCCAACTGATATCTCTGCCAGAAACCTGAAAAAACCGTACACCTTTCCACCCAGCCAACGCAGCGGTGCAGATGACAAATTTGCTGACCATACACCAAAGCGATAGCCGATCATGGCCAGAAAACCCAGGTCGCTAAACTTACAGCCATGTACGGCATAGTCTTTTTTTAGCTTCTCAAACACATCAGCACCCTCACATTCGGTACAATCATTCCACTATACTCATGATGCAGGTTATTTGAGTATATTATCAGAAACTTTTCTTCTGCTTTTTCTTCTTATTCTCCGCCTTATTTTACGCCATTCAATGAAAGCCAGTCGAACAAACCTGCTATCCCTGATGATATACCTTTCCCACATTCTTGTCGGTTCTTTCAGCAAGCGCCATAACCACTCCAGTCCACTGCGCTGAAAAAACAGAGGCGCGCGTTTGACCGTACCTGCTGCAAAATCAAATGAAGCCCCTACCCCTAACACCGGACCTGTATGTAATTCGGACAAATGGCTACCCGCCCACTTTTCCTGCTTGGGAGCTCCAACACCTACAAACAGAATATCCGCTCCGGATTCATTAATCATTGTTACAATTCTGGTGGATTCCTGCTCATCGTGTTCAAAACCAAAAGGAGGAGAATACGCTCCAACGACCTGTAAACCCGGGTTTAATTGGGTCAGCGCTGTTGCCGCCTGCTCGGCCACCCCAGGATTTCCTCCCAAAAAAAACAGCTTTACTCCCCGGTCAGCTGCCATATGGGCAACGGAAGGTAGCAGATCTGCCCCGGTCACTCTTTCCGGCAGCGGAGATTGCATAAACAATTTGCTAAACCACACCAGTGGCATGCCATCTGCAAAACTAAACATTGCATGTTCAAAGAGTTGTCTCATCTCTTTGTCTTCATCCATTTGTACGAGGTGATCAACATTAGGTGTATCCACTAAACCTTTTCTATGACTCTCCCCAGCAGCAACAATCAATTCTGTAGCTTGCTCGAGTGTGCATGCATTGAAGGATAATCCGAACATCTTGACCACTTTTTCATTTGTCATGGGTTACCTCCAGTTAGAATAATTTATCATCCATTATGGGATTTTTTACTGTGCCATTTCCAGGCGGTTTGAATCATGGCTGAAATATCTTCATATTCAGGACTCCACGCCAACGCTTCTCTGGCAAACGTGCTATCAGCCACAAGCCTGGCCGGATCTCCATCGCGTCGTCCGCATATCTGGTACAGAGCTGATTTACCCGTAACCTCCTCAACAGCTTTGATGACCTGTAAAACCGAGAATCCTTCACCATTGCCGAGATTGAATGCAAAAGCACCGTTATGTTCGGGTAGGAATTCAAAGGCTTTGAGGTGAGCCGCACACAGATCCATTACATGTACATAGTCACGGACACATGTACCATCTATCGTGTCGTAGTCATTGCCAAACAGTTGCAAAGCTTCGCAATGTTCATCAACAACAGATTTTATAATATTTGGAATCAAATGTGTTTCAGGCGCATGATCCTCTCCTGTTTCAGCATCAGGATCTGCACCGGCAGCATTGAAGTAACGCAGAGACACCGCATTGATCTGATATGCCCTTGAGAAATCCTGCAACATCTCTTCAATCATCAATTTTGTGCGGCCATATGGGTTCACAGGCTTTTTGACATGAGTCTCACAGATGAATTCTGTCTCAGGATTTCCAAAAATTGCAGCACTTGATGAAAAGATAAACTTATTCACACCAAAGCGGTGCATGCATTCAAGAAGATTGAGCGTACCTGCCACATTGTTGTGATAGTATAGTTCCGGTTCTAACACCGATTCCCCAACTATCGAGTTGGCCGCAAAATGCATCACGCAATCAAAATGATATTTGTGAAACAGAGTATCCAGATCCTCAGAATTGCATATATCCCCTATATGCAATTCTCCCCACAAGGCATGTTCCAGTTTTCCTGTTGATAAATTATCGAAGATGACAACATCATGCCCTCTTCTCACCAACGTCTTTGCCATATGCGAACCAATGTAACCAGCACCGCCACAAACAAGAAAAACCATATTGTCCTCATTCTCTGCAACAGATTCACTTCACATCTCATCCACTCTACGTTAAGAAAACCTGTACATAACCCGTCTTCTAAATGTCACAACGGCCTATTTTGATCACCCTCCAAAGTCAGACAATCAAAATCAACGATTACATCGGTCAATGCCTATGCTACCAACTTCCACCCCAGTGGGGTAAGGTGCCAATGTGACTGTTTCCAGTATAGCATCTTCCCGTGGCATTGGCTGAACCATTGGATAGGATATGCAATTTTAATTACGAATCCGGATTAGTAATATGTAAGAGATAAATTTTGCTGGAAAAGGCAGAAGTACATTGACAGGCGCAACTATTCATGGGGTTTCGTTTTTGCTAACCTCAATTCAAACAAGCCTGTTATTCATCATAAAACAACCTCCTGCCAATAAATTAGAAACTATCTACCGCTGCAAATACCACTCAACTGTCTTACGGATACCAGTTTCAAACGTTTCACCAGGGTTCCAATTTAGTTCCTGCCCCATCTTCGTCGCATCAATGGCATAACGCCAGTCATGGCCAGGACGGTCGGTTACAAAGGCTATAAGATCAGCATACCCCAGGGTACCCTCTCTGGCTTCGCCATTCACCTTGTGAGCAGCATCCAATGGACGAAATTTGTCCATCAGTCCACAGATACAACGGACAATATTGATATTTTCCCACTCATTGATACCACCAATATTATACACCTCACCACAGTTTCCTTTACGAATCACAGCATCAATACCGGAACAGTGATCTTCAACATATAACCAGTCACGGATATTCGAACCATCGCCGTAAACCGGGATTGGACTATTATTCACGCAGTTGCGAATAATAGTCGGAATGAGTTTCTCACTATGCTGATAAGGTCCATAATTGTTCGAACAATTCGTGGTTGTGACACTCATGCCATAAGTATGAAAGTAGGCACGGACCAGATGGTCGGAACCTGCCTTGGAAGCGGAATACGGAGAATTGGGGGCATAAGGTGTTGTTTCACTAAATGCAGGATCGGTTTTACTTAGCGTTCCATACACTTCATCTGTTGAGATATGATGGAATCTATATTGCGAACTATCCAGCCCCTTTTCATTCAACCAGTATTGCCGTGCTGACTCTAGCAGGGTAAATGTTCCCAACACATTCGTTTTGACAAATACTTCAGGGCCTGAAATAGAGTTATCCACATGCGACTCGGCAGCAAAATGGACTATCGTGTCGATCTTATGCTCACGTAGCAGTGAATCAATCAGCGCACGGTCACAGATATCCCCCTGCACAAAGGTGTGGCGCGATTCATCCGGCAGATCCTTCAGATTATCCAGTGAACCGGCATAGGTGAGCAGATCCAGGTTAATGATTTGCACATCCGGATAGGTCTCAAGCATATAACGCACATAGTTGCAGCCGATAAACCCTGCACCGCCGGTCACTAGAATATTGTTTGGTTTATAATCAGACATGTTTTAATTCCTTTATTACTTCCTGCAATGATTCAGCCCATGGTTTGGTTGCAAACCCGAACGTTTTAGCAAACTTCGAACAATCCATTTCTGAATTCATTGGGCGTTTCGCCGGTGTCGGATAATCCTCTGTCGTTAGCGCATTCACACTGTTGATCTTGAGGGGTATCCCCTGCGCCTTTGCCTCATCAAACACAGTCTGGGCAAAACCAAACCATGTCGTCGGCTCAGGCTGACAGAAGTGATAAATGCCCCAGTTTTCTTCATTTAAACCTTTGTCCAGCATTGCATAGATTGCCCTTGCTAATTCACTGGCCGAAGTCGGACATCCATGTTGATCAGCGACAATACCAAGTTCTTCACGCTCTGAGGCAAGGCGCAACATCGTTTTAACAAAGTTCTGTCCGTGCGATGAAAATACCCAACTAGTGCGCAGGGTGATTGATTTTGGACAGCTATTCAAAACCGCCTGTTCCCCAGCCAGTTTGCTGGTACCATAAACACCCAGAGGTGCGACCGGATCATTCTCTGAATAAGCTCCCTGCTTGCTACCATCGAACACATAGTCTGTAGAAACATGAATCAACGGAATACCGCTGGCCCCACAGGCTCTTGCCAGATTAGCAGGACCATCGCGATTTACTGCAAAGGCTGCCTCAACATCTGATTCGGCTCTATCCACTGCAGTATAAGCCGCCGCATTGATTACTGCATCAGGGTGAAACCTTTCTACGCAAGCATTTACAGCATCAGGGTCAGTGATATCGAGTTCATCATAATCAACTGCCAGCAGATCGTGTCCCTCACCCAGGCGAATCAGTTCATGTCCCAATTGTCCATTAGCACCAGTGATCAGTAGCCTCACGGCAGGCGCTCTCTTTTTGCTTCAGAAAGTTTCGGTAGCGCCAGATCTTTTTCAGACAATAGCGGATTTTCAACTGGCCATTTTATATCAAGCTCAGGATCATTCCAAGCCACACCACTATCTGACTGGGGGTGATAGAGAGCCGTGCACTTATATTGAAAGTCAGCAATATCAGAGAGTACGCAGAAACCATGCGCGTAACCCGGTGGAATCCACAATTGGCGATGATTATCTTCACTAAGCTCTACACCCACCCATGCTTTATAGGTTGGTGAATCAGGGTTCACATCAGCTGCAACATCATACACTACTCCCGAACCAACAGAGACAAGTTTACCTTGCGGGTTTTCCAACTGAAAATGCAAACCGCGTAACACACATTTCCTTGAACGGGAATGATTATCCTGAACAAATTCCAGTTGATATCCCGGAATACCTGCCTCTTCATAACGATGTTTATGAAACGTTTCCAAAAAGAATCCACGCGCATCACCAAACACTCTCGGTTCGATAATCAGCACTCCCGGCAATGCCGTCTCAATGATGTTCATATCTTACCCTCAGCAAGGCGCCGTATCAGATAACGACCATAATCATTCTTGCACAATGGATCAGCCAAGTCTTTCAACTGAGTGTCCGTTATATACCCCATCTCCCACGCAATCTCTTCAGGACATGCAACCTTCAGCCCCTGTCGTTTTTCAATGATCTCGACATAACGGGCTGCATCAAGAAGTGATTCGTGCGTACCTGTATCAAGCCATGCTACTCCACGGCCTAGTGTTTCTACACGCAGTCCACCTTGCTCCAAGTAAGTTCGATTTACATCTGTAATCTCAAGTTCACCACGCTTAGATGGCTTAAGGTTCAGTGCGATATCTACTACTGCATTGTCATAAAAGTAGAGCCCGGTAACAGCCCAATTACTTTTCGGACTTTCTGGCTTTTCCTCAATAGAGATTACGCGAAAACCTTGTTCAAACTCCACGACACCATAACGCTCCGGGTCATTTACTCTGTAGGCAAACACTGAAGCCCCGCTTGGCTGTCTTGAGGCTTTTTGAAGTTGATTAACCATACCATGGCCATAAAAAATATTGTCCCCGAGTATCAATGCAACAGAGTCATCTCCGATAAATTCCTTGCCTATGGTGAATGCCTGAGCCAAGCCATCAGGACTGGGTTGTTCAGCATAAGAGAGTGTCAGTCCCCATTGTGAACCGTCGCCAAGCAGACGCCTGAAATTTGGTAAATCTGTTGGTGTCGAAATAATCAAAATTTCGCGAATACCAGCCAGCATCAGCGTGGAAAGGGGATAGTAGATCATGGGTTTATCGTACACTGGCATCAGTTGTTTGCTGACTGACAATGTTAGTGGGTGTAATCGTGTGCCGGAACCTCCGGCCAAAATAATTCCTTTCATATACCTACCTGGTTAAAAATTATAATACCTTATAGATCACTTTCGCTATCTCTTCAATTTTCAGCCTAAGCTTTAGGTGTTAAAATAATGCCTTTTCCATTCAAGTATTCAATAACCTGATCCACGCATTGTTCGAGTGGCAGTGCCCCCGTATCCGCAATAACTTCCGGCTGCTCAGGTTCTTCATATGGAGACGAAATACCGGTAAAAGCAGGAATCTCTCCAGCTCTGGCCTTGGCATACAATCCTTTCACATCCCGAGCTTCGCAGACATCCAGCGGAGTCCTGCAATACACCTCGATAAAGTCGTTTTCATTCAATAATGATCTGACTTTGGCGCGATCAGAGCGGAATGGAGAGATGAAGGCCGTCAGTGTCAATGTACCAGCCTCAACAAACAGCTTCGCCA
>Ga0316204_10000827_pt1 | contig 99506 bp, 86 predicted proteins | sample 6monrhotite_MG_2_FD_205661 | JGI IMG/M metagenome (GOLD analysis project Ga0316204, IMG submission 205661) | Microbial mat bacterial communities from mineral coupon in-situ incubated in ocean water Damariscotta River, Maine, United States -... | ecosystem: Environmental > Aquatic > Marine >... | reverse complement strand
TCGCCTTTGATGGCAAGTGGCTCCAACACAACCGGCTATTGGCGGTCTGCAGAGCTGTTGGTTTTTTCCTTGGCCACCACATAGCCCTAGCTGCAGCCTCCAGACTCGTCCTTCGGCTTCGCATGGGGCAAGGGCCATGTTTGGATAGAAGTTGCAAGCGACGGGCCACGGCAACCTGGTGCGCAAAACGCCCAAGAGCTTCCGAATGGCGATGTTGAGCGTGTCTAAGACGCTCGATGTGTCACTCCTGCTTGAGATGTTTAACCAAAGCCGTTTTAGGCGGAACGAGTGCTAGTCCCCAAAACAGATACCGAAAGCCCTGCACCTTGCTGAACAACATCGCCACGGTGTTGACTCGATGGAGCATGATTGGCCTTGTTTAGGAATTCTTCTGATTCCAATCATGGCGTTGATTCTGCAGTGCGACGTTCCAATTAGGTCTGGAGGCCTCGACATGAGAATTACACGACTTGTACTCGCCGGATTGTTGCTACTCACACTGCTAGTTCTAGTGGTCCAGAATATGGCCTTCGTCGAGCTCCGCTTCATTACATGGGAGCTCGCGCTACCAATTGCGCTTCCGGTTCTCCGGAGCTTCTTGCAAACGGATGACAGCGCAAGTCTTTCCCGAACTCGGCAGCTACTCGTCTTCGACCGCTTTCTTGCCCGCGCATCACAAGTTCTCGCTGATGCCGTCATACTACTAAAGGGAGGCTTGGTCTTGGAGTTGCGTCTCGAGCGTGCTCGCGCAACAAAAGACATCGACCTGCGGCTCACGGAATCGCCTGAGAACGTCCTTGAAAGACTGCAGGCTGCAGCGCGCGTAAACCTAAGAGACTTTCTTAGCTACGAAGTGACTGCCGATGCTCGACATCCAGTTATGACTGGAGACGGCATGAAGTATGAGGGCATGCGATTCCAGTGTGAGTGTCGTCTTGCTGGCAAGATCTACGGTCAACGCTTTGGTATCGACGTCGGAATGGGCGATCCAATCTTCGGTGAGCCCTCGCGTGTGATCCAGGACGATACCTTGGACTTCGCTGGCATTCCGCCAGCCACGTTGGAGATCTATCCAGTGGTAACTCACATCGCAGAGAAGCTCCATGCGTACACCATGCCCCGCGACCGGCCCAACTCAGGCGTCAAGGACCTGTCGTGTAGAGATCGATGGCTCGAGTTGCGAGAGCTTGATGAGTCACTCGTTCCAAGACGTCTCGGCGCGCACCATCAGCCAGGGCAAGGCTGATGAACGTCCTGCGCAAGTCGTGGTAGCGGCGACTTCGAAAGCCAAGCTTGCTCAAGCGTCGTAAGACGAAGCCAGCCCAGGCCAAGAAAGGCGTGCAAACCACTTGGATGCGTTGGGCTAAAACTCAATCAGTGTTGATGCCACCTTCTTTCTTTGCTTCGCCGCACGCACTCTCCATTGAGAATGCGTGCGACCGCGCGACGTTCGGCTTCTTGTGCACCAACTTTTGTGTTGGGCTGTTCGTGATAGGGCCCAGGCACGCCTGGAGTCCCTGATACTCGCTCGTAGACGAACATTCAGGAGCCGATCGATGGCAGCTCCTCGCGTCGCAACAAGCGGCCTGCCGGCCATACTGTAGGGATACTTCGTTTGGGTTGCGTTTGGGCGCAGCCCCTATCATTGCGCCGGTATGAAAGGTCTCAGTCCCACAGGTGTAAGCTCAAGGGGAAACGGATGCGCATTCTAATCGTCGATGATGACCCCGAGCTAGCCTCACTCGTTTCAACGTCCCTCACGCGAGCTGGTCACCTTGTCTCGACCGCATTGGATCTGGCGGAAGCTAGAGTTGCGATCGCTGAAGACTTCGATCTCCTTGTTCTTGACCTAGGTCTCCCCGATGGATCTGGGCTCGACTTCTGTCGCGAACTGAGGCGGCAGGGCCGTGAGATTCCGATCTTGCTACTCACTGCCCAGTCTGCTGTCGCCCAGCGTGTGGATGGGCTGGATGCTGGCGCCGACGACTACGTCTCAAAGCCTTTCGCGGTGGCTGAACTTCGAGCCCGCGTAGCTGCCTTGGGAAGGCGCAGAAAGAACCCGCCTCTTGCAATTCATGAGCACGGGGCGATTCGTCTCGATGTATCACGTCGTCGCGCTTTGCGTGATGGGGCCGAAGTCGAAATCACGACAAGGGAGTGGGGCATCCTTGAACTTCTTGCTGCTCGTGGTGGGCGCGTCGTGAGCCGCGATGCACTCCTGGACGGAGTGTGGGGTGTCAATACCGATGCGGCGGCCGCATCTTTAGAAGTACTCGTTGGCCGAATTCGCCGGAAACTTGCGCGCGATCTCATTCGCACAGTTCGAGGAGTAGGCTATGCACTCGACTAAGCCCTCTTTAGTGCGGCGTGTTGGTTGGACAGCCGCCATTTGCGCGCTGATCGCATCGATAGCCACCCTTGCCGTGGCGATGCTGGTAATCGATCGAGAGGCGATTGCCGACGCAAAAGTCGATGTACTTGACCGAGCGAGAGTCTTCATTTCCGAGCTTGAATCCGAAGGCGAGTTTGGCGACGACCAAAAGCACGTCGAAGACGAAATCAGTGAGTTCACCCACGGCGGCATTGCGATCGCGGTCGATCGCGACGGACGAGAGCTAGGAGGTTCGCAGGAGCTGCCTGACTTCCTCGGCGAGGGCTGCGCGTTCCGAGAGCGCAGTAACGTCACCTGGCTCGTATGTAGTGTGACAGGGCCGCTCGGGTACCGAGTACGAATGGGTGAGCCAAAATCGTTACTCCTGGCGCATCGCAAGCCACTCCTCCTTGGAGGACTTGTGGCGCTCTTCTTCCTCGTTCTTCTTAGTGTCGTCGCCGGTCTCATTGTCGCTCGATGGTCCATGGCGCCACTTACTCGGCTGTGCGCCGCCCTAGGTGTCCTTCAGCCTGAATCGGGGGAGACGGTTGCGGCCTTGCCTAAATCTGGCCTAGTAGAAGTCGATCTTGTGGCCACTGCCCTCGATGACCTTGTGTCTCGTCTACAACGAGAGATTTCCCGATCGAGAAATTTCGCAGCCGACGCCGCACATGAGCTGCGCAGCCCTCTGGCTAAAGTTCGTGCTGAATTAGAACTGCTTGCAGAAGAGAAGACACCTTCCGGGCCTGAGGCCACGCGACTCAAATCCGTTGTTGACCATGTCGCTTCACTTGGGCTGCTCGTCGAGCAACTCCTCGTACTCGCATCGCCCCATGAATCCATTCGGTCAACCACACTTGTCTCCCTCGCAGTCACGGTCGAAACTGTCGTAGAACAACTGGAGCAAGGCGATCGGTCTCGGGTCATCGTTGCCCTGGAAGATGACGGGATGGTCATAGGAGACGCAACGATCCTATCCTCGGTGGTCAGCAACGCTTTGAGCAACGCATTAAAGTACTCTGAGGGGCCTGTACACGCAAAAGTCAGCATGGAGGATGGAACGATTCTCTTCCGGGTTGATGACAGGGGCCCAGGGATGGACTCGTCTCAGAGAACGTCTGTATTCCAGCAGTTCTTTCGTGCGCCGGAACACAGAGGAACGCCTGGCCACGGGATCGGCCTCGCCCTCATCGCGCACATCGTCGAAGCACATCAGGGAACCGTCGCATTTGTTGACGAGGCGCCGGGTGCTCACCTTGAAATTAGGCTCCCCGGTCACCCGCTCTCCTAGCTCGTTTGGGTTGCGTTCGGGTTGGTGGTCTAGGTTCCTTGGAGCCGCATGCGACTATCAATTTCAAGTCACGCCTCTCACCGAGCGATCTGCGGGAAGACGCACGTCCTCATTGTGGTCCTTGCCGCGCTAACGTTGGCCTCCTGTGCCACGGCGAGCCGCGACCGAGCATGGCTGTCAACGCAACTTGCTCAGCGTATGGGGCATGGCTTGCGCTCGTCAGACACGCGCCAGGCCACTGTGATTAACCTTGGCGACGGTCTTGACGAAGATGAAGCAGTTGCGCAGGCGCTTTATGCGAGCCCGGCATTCCTTGCGGATGTTGCAACGTTGCGACTCGCACAGGCGGATTTTGACGAGGCAGCCCGCATCGACAACCCACGGCTCTCCGTCTTGGGACCGGTGGGCGCGATAACAGCTGCTGCGAGTTTGGTCGGCCCGATTATTAGCCTGCTGCAACTCCCCAAACGCACCGAGGCTGCTAGCCGTCGGCTTGAGGCCGTCGCTGAGTCTCTTGTGCAGAGCGGGTTGAACGTCGCCCGCGATGCTCGTCTCGCTCATATTGAGTGTGCCTTCGCCAAGCGACGCCTGGCGATTCTCAAGACGCAGGAGGAAACCGCACAAGCTCTGGCGAGGCTTTCTAAAGTTCGTGACGAGGTTGGAGACGTGAGCCCCGGCGACACACTTGTCTTTCTCTCACAGGCGGCCCTCGCGTCCGACGCTGTTGCCAACGCGGAGCGAGATCGTGTGATTGCGAAGGCTACGCTGCTCGCTTTGCTTGGACTGGACACGACAGAAGGCGAGTTTGAAATCGTTACGACACGAAGTCTTCCAACAAGCGCACCTCCATTGACAGACTTGCTCGCGGTCGCCAGGCGCGCGCGTCCAGACGTGAGAGCGGCAGAACTCGAATTGGAAGCCACAGGTGCCAGGGTTGGCATTGAGCGCTATCGCTATTTGGCGCCCGCGCTCCAGGCCGATGTGCAGTGGACAGGTTCGGAGGTCGGGGCCAGGCTCGGGGGCGGTTTTGCCCTGCCAATCTTCAATCAAAACCAGGGCAACATTGGGCGCGCTGAGGCCGACGTCCAGATTGCCGTCCACCGGCTCGAAGCAATTCGCCATCAGGTTGCCCTTGAGACCGCCACTGCGCGAGTTCAGCTTACGACCGCGCTTACCTCTCACGGTCGATACCAAGACGACGTGTTGCCAGCACTCGAGGGCGTCCTCAAGGTGGCCAAACAGCAGTACGACCTCGGCGATGCGCCATACATCGTGGTTCTCGATGCAGACGTTCGATTGGCCACGGCCCAGCTACGCGAGGCCGAACTCGGCGCCGAAGCAAGACGTGCTTATGCGCAGCTTGAGAGAGCAGTCGGGGCGCGCATGGAATTCGCGATGACACAAAAAGGAGACAAATAAAACGTGCGATCAGCAATCCTAGCTCTGTTGTTATTAGGAGGGTGCGGCTCTTCCACTCCGGCCGAGGAACATGCCCCACCATCCGCCGTCGAGCACCCTGTGGAAGAAGCGGAACTCGCCCGCGTGCGGTTGACTCCCCAAGCCGTTGCACGTCTTGCCATCCAGACAGCTAAGGTCGAGGTGCACGACAAGCCCGCAACTCGACGTCTCGGAGCGGAAATCACCATCCCGCCAGGACGAGTTCGTCCGATTGCAGCGCCTTTAGCTGGCCTGATTCGGATGACCACCGAAGTGCTGCCCGGAATGCCCGTCACAGAAGGTCAAATCTTGATGCGGTTGGTTCCCCTGGCCCCAGTTGATCGAGACACAGAAGCGCGAGCCAAACGTGAGGTCGCAGCCGCTCGCGCCAATCTCGCAGCCTCCCAGGCGCGACTTACACGAACAGAGACCTTGGCAGAAGGCGGGGCGGGAAGCCGACGTGCGGCAGAAGAAGCCACTGCAACCCGCGACATTTCCCAGGCCGATCTGGAAGCCGCACAGGCTCGTCTGCGCGTAACGCGATCGTCCCCATTGCTCTCCGACGTGTCGATGGCGATCCGGGCTCCCGAAGATGGTGTCGTGCGAGCTGTAACGGTTGCAACCGGGCAAACCGTAGCAGCAGGCACACCTCTGCTCGAACTTGTGGCCGTCAAAGAACTTTGGGTGCGCGCTCCAATCTATTCTGGCGACCTTCATCGACTTGCGCCAACAGCCAACGCCGTCGTGGAATCTCTGGGCGCCAACCAACAACGCTCAGCAGCTAACGCCCGCTTCGTCGTGGGGCCACCCACCGCATCGCCGACGTTAGGCACTGTCGATCGATATTATGCGCTCGACGCTAGCTCCTCTGTCTTCTTGCCTGGCGAGCGCGTGATGTTGACGCTGCCGATGCGTGCAGTGGAGTCCGTCACGGCGGTTCCTTATAGCGCCGTTCTCTACGACGCGAATGGCTCAGAGTGGCTCTACGTTTGCGAAGAGGAAGGACTCTACCGACGCACTCGTATTGAGGTACTTCGGCGAGCTGGCGAATTGGCGATTTTGGGACGGGGTCCCGATGTCGGAACCTGCGTCGTATCTGTTGGTGCCGCCGAAGTTTTTGGTGCTGAGTTCGAGCCGGGGCATTGATGCGATCACTTGTCGAACTCTGTCTCCGCCAACGCTTCGTCGTGGTTGGTCTAGGACTTCTTCTGATCGCAGGAGGCGCGATACTCACCTCGAACGCTTCGTTTGATGCCTTCCCCGAGTTTGCGCCACCTCGTGTCGAGATTCAGACGGAAGCTCCCGGGCTCTCCAGTGAAGAAGTCGAGATGCTTGTCACCACGCCACTGGAAAGTGTGCTGGCAGGAACCCCCGGAATCTCGGAGCTTCGCTCCAAATCCGTACTTGGTCTCAGCTCGGTTTTGCTCGTCTTCGAGCGTGGCACAAACCTCATTGAGGCCCGCTCCCTGGTCGCCGAAAGGGTGGCAAGAGCGCAGCTCTCGCCCGTTGCCTTGCCTCCGGTGGTTCTCTCGCCACTATCTTCTACGTCTCGTGTTCTCAAGGTAGGATTTTGGTCAAAGACGCACTCGCAGATGGAACTCTCAGATCTTGTGCGCTGGACTGTGCGACCACGTTTGATGAGCGTTCCAGGAGTCGCCAATGTGGCGATTTGGGGGGAACGGAGTCGTCAACTCCAAATCTTGGTGGACCCCGAATCGCTTCAAGCCCAGGGCCTATCCCTCGACCAAGTGGTAACTGCTGGGCGGCAAGCCGTCACACCGCGCGCAGGTGGATTCATCGATAGTGCCAACCAGCGACTGCCGGTACTTCACGGCACCATCGCATCGAACCCCGCATCACTTTCGCGAGTTCCGGTGGGCACAACAAGCGAACGAACTCTGACCCTCGGTGATGTAGCTGAGGTTGTTGAGGGCCCGCCCCCTGCCATCGGTGACGGTGTTGTAACCCGAGGCGCGGGCCTTCTCATGATCATCGAGAAACAGCCCGGAGCAAATACCCTCGATGTAACGAGCGGGATTGATGCGGTACTTGCTGACCTCGCTCCGGCGCTACCAGGCGTTGATGTTGACGCGACCATCTTCCGACCTGCTGGGTTTATTGAACGCGCATTGGCCAACCTTGGGGAGGCCATGGCAATTGGGACCGGCTTGGTCGTGTTGATCCTGCTCTTGTTTCTGTGGGACTGGCGCACAGCGGTCATTAGCGTGGTTGCGATTCCGGTCTCTTTGCTCGCAGCCACCTCTGTGCTCACCCTCTTCGGTAAAACTCTGGACACCATGGTCATCGCTGGCCTCATCATCGCTCTTGGTGAAGTCGTCGATGATGCAATCATTGATGTTGAGAACATTCACCGACGACTTCGGCAAGCGCCAGCAGATCGAACCAAGCTCCAGACCCTACAGATCGTCCTCGATGCCTCCATGGAAGTTCGAAGTGCGGTTGTGTACGCGACGATGATCATCGTGCTGGTCTTTGTTCCGGTGCTCGTGATGCCAGGCATCGCAGGAGAGTTCTTTCGCCCGCTCGCTATCGGCTATGGCCTAGCGGTCTTCGCCTCCATGGTGGTTGCACTCACCCTCACACCAACTCTGGCCCTACTCTTACTCCCCAAGCACCTCGGCGAAGATCGTGAACCCGCCTTGGCGGCACGCCTCAAAGCTGGATATCGAAGGCTTCTATCGGCAGTACTGAAGCGACCCAAGCGAGTGATCGCCGTCAGCACTCTTTCGGGAGTCCTCGCGCTCTATGCCTTTATGGGGCTCGGCCAAGCCTTTCTTCCTCAATTTGCCGAGAACGACTTTCTAATGCACTGGATCGGTCGCCCCGGCACGTCGATATCGGCCATGTCCCGTTCCATCGAGCAGGTCCGCGAAGAGCTACTTGCCGTGGAGGGAGTCCAGAACTTTGGGGCCCACATCGGCCGAGCGGAGGTCGCTGACGAAGTTGTTGGCCCCAACTTCGCCGAACTGTGGATAAGCGTAGATCCTGACGCTGACTTGGACGTGACGATGCGCGAAGTGCGCAGCGTGGTAGCTGGCTATCCGGGCATTTACCGAGATGTGCAGACCTACTTGCAAGAGCGAATGCGAGAAGTTCTTAGCGGAGGATCGGGCGCTATTGTCGTTAGGGTGTTCGGTCCTGACCTTGAGGCTCTGCGTAGTCACGGGGCCGCTCTTGCCGAAACGATCGGAGACATTGGGGGCATCGAAGAGTCGAGTCCCGAAGCACAAGTCGAGGTACCACAAGTCGAAATTTCTCCTCGGCTTGATGTATGCGCCGCGATTGGCCTTGATCCAGGCTTGATACGTCAGCGCGTCGCCACGCTCTTGCAGGGGGAACGGCTTGGTACCATCGTCCGTGGACAGCAACCGATCGACGTCGTTGTTATCGGGGTGCAGAGCATGCGGGATGATGTTGCAGCTCTCCGCGACTTGCTTATCGAGCATGGAGCTGGCCGCCACGTGCGGCTTGGCGACGTGGCCGATGTCCGCGTCGGGCCTGTTCCCAACAAGATTTCGCACCTTGGCGGGTCTCGAAAATTCGACATCACCGTCAATCTTGCACCAGGGGCAGACCTTGGCGCGGTGGCAGCGCAAGTCAACAAAGTGGTTGCAGCCTATCCTCTTCCCCAAGGTCACCACGCGGAGATTCTGGGCGAGCACGTTGCGCGCGACGACGCCCAGAAAACGCTTCTCTTCGCTGGCGCCTTCGCCCTCCTTGGCGTGCTACTTATTCTATTGGCTGACTTCCGCTCGTTGCGAATGGCGCTGCTCGTAATGATTAGCCTCCCGCTCGCGCTCATTGGAGGAATTCTGATTACGGCTGTCACGGGCGGTGTCGTGTCACTGGGAACCTTGGTCGGGCTCGTTACCGTGCTTGGCATTGCCTCGCGAAATGGCATTCTGCTCATTTCACACTACAGGCACCTGGAAGAAGAAGAGGGAATGCCCTTCGGCCCTGAGCTCATTCTTCGGGGCGCCACTGAGCGCCTGTCCCCAATTCTCATGACCGCTCTTTCAACTGGACTCGCATTGGTTCCCTTGGTCATTGGCGGAAACACCGCTGGGCACGAAATTGAGCATCCGATGGCGATTATCATTCTGGGCGGCCTTGTCAGCTCCACACTCCTCAACTTGTTCGCGATGCCAGTTGTTGTGCTGTTTAATCGTCGGAAAGAAATCCAATGAAGTCACCAGTACGGCATTCGTGCCGTTGTTGCACTCCCCCAAAACTCTCGCTAGTCGTCGACGCCATATCGTTTTAGCTTGCGCCATAGAGTCTTGCGGTCAAGTCCCAGCGACCTAGCAGCTTGCCGTTTGTTACCACCAAATGCGGCAAGCACTCTAAGCATGTAGCGACGCTCAACTTCGTGAATGGGTAGAAAGTCTGCGGAGTCTTCTGCGGAGATAACGAATTGGGAGGGCCGGTGAATTCGAATGCGATCCGGGAGGTCGTCAAATACGACCTTGTCGTGCTGGGCCAAGGCGACAGCTCGCTCCATGGAATTCTCAAGTTCGCGAACATTGCCTGGCCATCCATAGGTTAGAAGGCGTTCAGGTCGTCCTATCTCATGCCTCAGCTAGTTACGGCACGGTCTCGCAGGTCGAGGCGCTGGCTCCCTGCTCGAAGTCTTCGTAGACACAAACCAGATCGCCTGTGGCTGCCGCGAGAGTAATCACCGCGGCAACTTCGCTCAGCACCGCGCCGAACGAGCTATACGCCTGCAGGCAGCTCGAGGTTCGTACGACTTAGCAATCGCAGTGACGAACGACACAGGCTTTGTTCCTGCTCCGTTCGCCTTATTGCGACGACAAAAGAATGCGGAGTGCCCATGCGTGCGCCGCCAACGCAATCAGGGACTCTCTGGTACGACTCTGGCCGAGGACAGCAGTGCCTCGAACTGTTGGCTGATATCGCCAACACCCGTTTGAATCTCAGGGAACAAAAGATTTGCGTTTACCAGGACGTCGTCTCGGCAAGTTTCGTAGGCAAAGCCATTACCGACATTTCGTCTTTGCCACGAAAGACTCCCTAGTTGTAGGACCGAGGCATTGGCCCCGCTGGCCTTGTCGGCCTGAAACAGTGAATCCGCCACCGCACACAACACATTTTGGTGGGAAAAGCACGCCACAGTCTCTCCTGAGAATTGAAACGCTCTGGCATCAGCCAAGCAATGCAACCCATCTTCGCGTTCGCGAGATGCTGTCTCTAGGGCAGGAAACAAGAGCCATCCTTCAACAAAGCCCCGCTCTGTCCTCGCAGCGCTCTTGGTCTCGCCACATGACAAGGCTCCCGCCAACATGAAAATGCAAAGAAAACTTCGAGAGAGCACGCACAATCCTAACCTGCAGTTTGATTCGAAGTGAACTCTCGTTTTGCAGCACGTCGGAACGGCTGGTTGTTCGAAGAAAGAGCCGAGGCGCACTGCCGCGAATACTATGTCGCCTCAGACCGCGAGGTACAATCCGCGTGCTTTGGTGATGGCGACACAACGCACTCTCGAGCCCCACCCGCTCACGGGTGACTGAATCTACCCTCCGCTAGCCGCTACTCCGCTGCACGGGTCTGAACGTTGAGCAAGTTCAAATGACATGCTTCACGGCTGCCCTGTCGAAGTAGGAATATCTCGCACCTCAAGGTTTGGTCCACCTTCACTTTCTTCAGCCCGCTAGCCCCCGGTATGAGCGCTCTGCCCGACGATCGGAAGCGTCATCCGACTTGTTGGGCTGGGTAGCCATGCTTCTGCGGATCAGCTAGTTTGTAGGCCTGCGCTTTGCTAACTATTTCGTGGGTAGGCGATATTTCAGAAACGGCACGCCGTCGTAGTCAACTACTCCATCGAAATTGGCTCCGATTCTCTCAAGTGCCCTAAGCCGAGTACGCGACTTAGGGAAGAGGAACGTAACAAAGGGAATTCGATCGTCTGCCCTAGCAAACTCAATAGCCTTCTTTGTGATTCGCAAACCAAGGCCAAAGAATTTTGGCTTTAGCACCAAGCCAAAGTCCCACTCATCAAGCTCTTTCTGGAACCCGCCCCACCCAGCGTAAGAGCCATCAAGGAAAATCGCCCAGTGACCAAGTCCATCCCGCCGCCAACACGCTTCCTTGGCTGCCACGAAGTCATCTAGAATCTTCCGGTCCCATTTTTCTTTGAGAAGCGGCATGTGTTCCGTGACGCGGGGATCAGACATATGCGCGATGATCTCATCAGGCGCGACATCTGGTAATCGCCCGAAGATGAGACGGTATGAAGGTTTGCTCGTCATTCGTGGCTTGCTATCTGCCAGGGCAAGCGTCGCGCAGCTATCACCACATCAACTCGTGTAACTACATTACGCACCGCAGATTGCAGTTATACAGCACGACAGCGGTAACAATACACTTCGTACAGGCGACCACGAGCACGAGCACGAATAGCTGCTCCTATGTTCCTCATGGCGAGGCCACCATTGCCGTGTAGCCATCGAGAGCGCCCACGACGTTGGCCAGGGCCTGTGGGTTGACCTGGTCTGGTTCATAGGTGACGGATGCGGATTTTTCTGAGAAGTCCACGCTGGCTGTAACGACGCCATGAGTCTGGATGAGTGCAGTGACGATCTTGGTTGCGCAACCCTCACAGGTCATGCCCTCAACGTCCAGGCGCACCTGCTTTGAGCCTGCCGTAAGCGCGGTATCCCCGCTCTTCTCGGTCTGAGCAAACGCACCTGCGATGTAGGGGTAGCTGGCGAAGAAGAGCACGGCCAACGTTGCCATCCACAGCATGGGTTTTCCAGCACGGCGAGTTCGTGGCGCGGGGCAACCGCAGGCGTCGCCCTCAAGGTGAAGGCAGCGGGGCCTCAGGGAAGAAACAGATAGCTCGCTTCGCTCTTATAACTGCAGTGCCATGGCTGCGCATGGTCACTTCGATCGCGGCGTGGCTTTAAGGCCTGAAATCTCGGAACTCAGCGACACGTGTCTCTGCTTCCCTGGATTTGGGAGGAGACAACTCCGCGAGCCACGCCACGCGCGAGCGTGAGTTGTCCGCGAACGAGATCCGCGTCGTCCCATCAAAGCAAGAATCTCACCGAGACGAAGACCAGCTCCCAAGAGCCTGCGCTTGCATTGGCATTCACGTCCGGCTGCTGCCCTGGAAGGGCGCTCGGATGCGGACCGAAGGCTGTGCAAATCTTCGAGCCGCACCTGAAGCTTCAGGCTCTTGCCCCAACTTTGCTCCAGAATCAGCGGCTCAGGCCGATGCTCTAAACGCCCCTTCGCCCCTTGCCAGTGAAATAATGAGTAAGGATCTGGCTGGATTTGGTCACTCATGAGGGCAAGGAAAAGAACGCGGCGTTTGGCTAGAAATATGCGATGCCAACGCGCCAACGTACTTTCGGGGCTATAGCAACGAGAATGAGGAGAAAGAGAATCAGAATGGTCGCCTTGGTGGCTTCCACTCCCATGCTGTTCTCCGTTCCGACTTGGACTCATGCCGACAACCACTGCCAGGCCGCCTTGGAGCTTACTGGCGACCAAGAGCTTGTGGAACGCGTGAAAGCAAAGCTGCCAAAACCAACCACACACGCTGGGGCAACCAGGGACGAGTGCCGCCCTGTGTCGACACATCTTAAGGCGTGGGAGGGCGGGATTCTCCTTAGTATTCAATCTGAGGAGCAAGGAAAGGTGCACCGAACAGCGACGACAGCAGAAGAAGCGGCCATCGTGATTCAATCGTGGGCGGAGCACGACCTTACCGATCCTCTTCTGCGACCACGCAAGCCGCAAAGGATCCAACCAGCACGCGTTAGCACTGTGGCTGCGGAAGAGCCGCTTCCAAGCCTTGTCCTTGTCTCGCCAGAGCTAGATGACGATCGCAGAATCCACGTTGGCGCTAGTGCAACGTTTGGGTTTGGCAACGATCAGTCGGTGTGGTCCGGAGCCCGCCTTCAAGCCTGTATCGACATTCGAGGGATTTGCGTCGGAGGCATTGCAGACTACGCGAACGACCTCCGCCTGTCGGGGGAGGCTGAACGGGCAGAATCAACCCGCGAGAGCCTCGCCTTGCTCTTCAGCGCGGAAAAGCCAACCACGGTTGCGGGCATAAATCTATCTCCGGGCGTTGCGGTTGGACAGGGAAGACTGTCCGCTATCAGCAAAACAGCAAACGAGACAATTGAAGATGACACCTTCATGGTCATTGCTCGTGGATACATAAAATCGGTGGCGCCGCTGGGAGCATCTTGGTCAGTCGTCGGGGAAGCTGCGATCGACTACCGTCCGCTTGGAAAGCGTAACCTTGCCAAAGACGAGGACGCAGCACTGCCTGGCTCGGTGCCAGCAAGTGCTTGGCTTTCTCTGGGGCTACGGTACGAGGGATTATGAGCCAAAAACTAATACCGCTGCGTCGGCTCGAGGGCTCGACCGAAGAAATGTCTGATGATGCGCTACTCGCGGCTGCCGGCACAGGGGAAACGGCGGCGCTGGGCGCACTCTTTGATCGACACCATCACGAGGTTCATCGCTTCTTGTCCCGTCTATCGATGGTCGATTCCGCAGACGTCGATGATCTCATTCAGGCGACGTTTGTGGATCTTCCCAAGCTGGCAAAGAAGTTCAGAGGCGACTCCAAAGTCTCCACGTTCATCCTTGGCATCGCAAGAAACAAAGCGCGAACGGCTCATCGATCTGCATCTCGAAGGCAAAAGCTAGCCACAGCCGCTGCGAAGGGGCGACAACACGAGTCGCCACCGACTGCGCTCCAACTCGTTTCCGAGCAAGAAGACGAGGCCCGCCTAGCTACAGCTCTGGCCGCACTCCCCATAAAACTTCGAGAAGCCATGGTGCTTGTCTATCTCGAAGGGCTACCAGGACTAGAGGCGGCAAAAGCTCTCGGAATTAGAGAAGGAACCCTGTGGAAACGCCTGCACGTGGCTCGTCAGACTCTTCGAAATATTCACACGAAAGAAACACTATGAGTCGTTCAATGCGTCGCTGCCCAAGTGGGAAAAAGCTCGAGAAAGCCTATTGGCGGCAAGATGTGGCTGTGCGCGAGCACTGTGCGAGATGTGAGTCATGCGCTAAGGGCTGGCAAGAAATCGCCGACCTCAAAGCGTCGCTTGCTGTGGCAAATCCAGAAAACCTCTCAGCCGCTCGCAGCGAAGAACTTCGGACCGCAGTGCTTTCAATGCAACCTAAGCCGAAGGCCGTCCCAGCCACCAAAGAGCATTCGAAACGGCTGCCGTTCTTTGCCGTTGCTGCCATCGCAGCAACGGTACTTATCGGGCTACGCTTCTGGCCGGAAGGCTCGTCGCTGGCGTCATTGGAGAACATCGTGTTGGTGTCACCGCACAGCGGGGCACAATTCACCGCATCCGATCCAATGACTCTGAACCTCCGCTTGGAGAACGGGACGCTGACAGTGAATGTACCGATGGTAGACCCCACTCGAACATTTGAAGTCATAACCGATGATGGCGTTCTCCAAACCGAGAATGCCCAATTCGATGTTGTTGCGACTAATAACCGCTTAGTGTCACTTACCGTGTTGCGGGGAAAAGTCGCTGTGCAGGGTACGGGGGGAGCTCAAGTATTCGTTTCCGCAGGCAACTCCTGGGTCCGAGAGTTAGATTCTCCTGTCGTCGCTGTCGGTGCTGTAGAGCCAGCCCCGCTGCCAGAGCAAGCAGAGATGACTAAGACTGTGCGCGAGGATTTGACCGTCAGGGAGCCAAACGGGGAGCGCGCTCCCAAGTCTTGGCCAAGACGAAACCACGCAACTCAAAGACACCCGAACTCTTCTGATGTCAAAGTCTCTCCCGCGGCGCCAATCGCGAGCGAAGCTCCCTCGCAGAGCGCCTTCGCGAAGGGGTGGCATGCAATGAAGCAAGAGCGATTCCAGCAAGCTGCCGAGTTATTCTCCGAAGCAATTGAGAGCGGCACCTCGGAAAACGCAAAGCAGGACGCGTCATACTGGCGCGCTGCTGCACTCGGGCGAGCAGGTGAACGCTTCAAAGCCATCGAAGCGTTTCGCTGGTTTGTTGGCCATTATCCAAAGTCACCTCGAGTCGGCGAAGCGTCGGCAATGTTGGGATGGCTCTTAATCGAAGACAATCGATTTGACGAAGCAGAGATTCACTTTTTCCGCGGTTCGCAAGATATGTCAATGCGCGTTCGAGCCAGTGCGGAAGCTGGCCTAGACGCCGTGAAGAGCAAAGACTAGGTCCCATTCGAAAATGTGTTTGCGTACAACTCTTACTTCCCTGATCGTATTCGTGGTCCTATCTGGCTCCTCTGTGGGACACGCAGAAGAGTCTGCCGAGCCCGTTACAGCGGAGTTTCGGCCAACCCCAGACATTGACTACATTTGGGATGGCGGGGCCGCTCCCTTCGTTTTTGGATCGCTCGCGGTAGCGCTAACAACCGATTTGTGGCTCAAGCCGCCAAAACTGCCACGCTTCTTTGCAGCGACGGAGACCCCAGGATTGACGGTCTCCGACACGGTGCCGAACGCCGCCGTGGCAGCGTACAATGTCGCAGGTGCTGCTCTAATCGCGCTGAGTGACGAACCGAGTCGATGGCATCACTTCAAAGGATATGCTGAAGCCGCTCTAACAACCGCCGCACTAACAAGCCTAACGAAGAACTTCGTAGGGCGACGTAGGCCGCACTTTCCCGCTGGTGACGATCCAGACCGCAGGCGCTCCTTCTTTTCCGGGCACGCCTCTATGAGTGCTGTCACGACCGTCTATGTGGGCCTCTATCTACACGAACATATCTTCCCTAAATACTCAGGTACGGGCGCAACGCTTTGGAAATCCGCTGTCTGGGTAGCTCTCGGCGGCGTGCTGGTCGGAGTGCCCTACTCTCGCCTCTACGACAATCGACATCATCTCAGTGATGTTCTTACTGGCTCAGCCGTCGGAAGCGGGCTTGCTCTGGCGTTCTTCATCTACCAGGAAGGGCGGTTTGAAGATGACAAGAAACGATTTTTTAACAAGCAAGTAAACTCACTCAGCCTCGCACCAGACTTTCAAAACCGGGGTCTTATGTTGCAAGGGCGTTGGTAACATCATCGCGAGTGCCCTCTCGCGTTACTTAGCGCCAAGCCTGTTCTAGGAGCGTTGCGCTCGCGAAACAGTCGTAAGTACGAGTCGCAACTCTACGTCGAGTCGAATCTGCTAGGGTCGGAGAATGCCCACACCCAGCACGAGCACTACACACAATCGTGTTCCTCACATCCTGTTTACGTATTGGATGATCAAGATTGCCTCGACCACGTTGGGCGAGACTGGGGCTGACATGTTTTCCATGACGATGGGGCTGGGCTACGGCAGCACAATCCTTATCTTCTTGGCCGCATTCATCCTCTTGCTGGCCTTCAAGCTAGCCCTTCAGCGTTACACGCAGCTTTCCTACTGGTCTGTGTTCACGGCTTCCGCAATCTTGGGAACCGTCATCTCAGACTTCATTGATCGAACCCTAGGACTTGGATACGCGACCGGCTCGGCCTTCCTAGCCGGGTTGTTGGTCCTAACCCTCGTCGCCTGGTACCTCAAAGAGAAGTCACTCTCTGTAGAAAGAATTGAGAGTGGCGGCGCGGAGCTCTTCTATTGGTTTGCTTTCTTGATAGCGAATACGTTGGGCACCGCCGCTGGAGATTTTTTGTCTGACGGATTGGCCGTTGGACTCATGTGGAGTGCCGCGCTCATCGCCGGCCTGTTGGTACTGACCGCACTCGGCCACTACTTCACCCAAGTTTCTGGTGTGTTCCTGTTTTGGGTTGCCTTCGTTTTGACCCGCCCTTTTGGTGCCACCTTTGGTGACTTTCTTACCAAGCCTGCGGCACGCGGAGGACTTGACCTTGGCACCTACGGTGCTTCGGCTTTCTTCGCCATCCTGATGGGCATCGCCCTTTTCTACGAGCGCCGCAGTGAAGCCAAGGCACTCGCAAGCGAGTGAGCAACAGGCGCTCATTCGCGCCTGTGCTCGTCGCTAGCAATCCATCGGACGAACCGAAACTGCACCGTGAAGCGTTGTGACGTTCACAACTCCAGCAAACTCAGTCTACAGGTCGCGAATCGTTCCGAACGAGTTCTGGCTGCAAACACTAACACCGTCAACGACTAGGGATAAATCGTAGTTTTCGTTACAAGGGCTATTGCCACAGCGAAACCGATCGACATTGTACTCAACATCCATAGAAGACCGCCCCTTTGTAAGCACACTCGCAGGATTGATAAACTGGTCCCCGTTATCGTCGATAAACTCGATGATGAACGTTACGGTGTGCCCGCCATCAGGGTCTCCAAAGTAGCCCAACATGCTTCGGACCTCGAGATTGTTGTTTGCAATTAGGGTACTTGTTGGAATCATGTTATTCGATTGGGCGCAGTCAAACACAGGGACAATTCCAGCGACTACATCGTGAAAAAGATGAACCTGCTGGTGGCCGGCATTCTCGGTACGAACCCGTACGGTGAGCGCCGAATCCCCGATGTCGAGATTCTCTAGACCAACCGTGTAGTCTCCGCTACCAAGGTCCTCGGCAGGAAGAAACTCACCACCATCTATAGAAAATGCAACTTCCGTGGTGTTCCATGCCGCATCCATCGCAATCGCCACAGTATTCGATTGCGTGAATGACGTTGACCAAGCTGGGAATGTTGCCGTTGGAACAGCCGGCGCCACCACCACTGTCGCTCGTTCCGTGAGGCTATTTCCCTGGTAGCGAAGGTTCGCAATCACCTCATTGGGACCTTCGCGCTCCAGCGGAATATTGACGGTCGCAGCATGGGCTTTGTCGGTCGATGCATCGATGCTCTCGCTGTGAACAACGCTTCCGTTCACGAGGATTTCCAATGTCGCGTCTTCTTCGGATAGAAACCCGAGGGCCGTATCTACATTGACATCTACGTCAAACGTTCCCACCTCGGTCGCGGCAGGCGAGAGAATCAGCCCTTGAGCTCCTTCCGCCACCGTCACGACAAATGCCTCTTGCAAACTGTGGCCGTTGTAAAGCAGTTCTGCAACGATCTCGTTTTCACCTTCAGCCAGTGGCAACACCGCGGCGATATCGAAGGAGAGGCTTGACGAGGCATCTATGCTCTCGGAGTAAGCTGCGTCGCCGTTGACGGAGATCTCGAGGTTCACCGAGTCGGTGCTGGTATAGGCCAAGGTCGCCGCACCATTGACGTCTACTTGCAAAACGTCCACATCGCTAGCGGAGGGACTCAAACTAAAGCTTGCTAGGCCCGACGAGCCAAGATCGGCGTCAGAAACATCGCAGGCAGGTGTGCTAAGAAAAACTCCTACACACAGGACTAGCGAGTAGAAATTGCGTTTTTTAATATGATTAGTAGTCACAAAATTCCTATTTGTTGGAGTTGTAGGTAAATTCAATTTGGGCTCCGATAAAGAAGCTCGAATTTCGTGCATCGCCAGTATTCAAGTACGACTTGCCGATAAGGCCTGGCGAAACTCGAATCCTCGAAGGGTCCGAAGGGCTATCAAAGGAGTAGCGAAGAGCTGCCGCGCTATAGATGCCGCCATGATCTTGGGCGAGTTCAGTTGTTCCTCCCGCAACGCTGTAGCCGCCATGGAGCTGGAGTACCAGCGGATGCCCGGTTTCGTACATTGCATAGATATCGGTAAAGTTAAGCTTTCGTGACTCACTCTTTGCGACGAAGTTGTAGCCAACGCCAAGCCCCACACGATGTGTATCTTTGCCTTCACTTCCCAAGAGCACTGCCACACGGCCTCCGTACTGAAACACTGACGTCTCTTCGATTCGCTGGTCTGGCGAATCCTGAAACAGGATTGGGCCTGCGGACTCCAAACCGATTCGCACCGAGAAATTATTGGTAATCTCCCCAAACGCTCGAACTGCCTCTTTATCCACCTCGATGTTGGCAGTCTCTGCGTAGGCGGTGGCATTGGTAGCCGCGCCTAACAACAAAGCTGCCCATAGGCTGCGCATTGCACATAGTCTAAAACTCATAACTCTCCCCCTGGTCCGGTTTAAGACGGAGACACGTAACTGGTCCCCTCATGGTCTGATTCATAGCAATGGATACGCCAATGAAGCTGGTTGGCGCTCTGATCCAAAACAGCAACAAGGTGAGCTGAATGAGGTCGCCTATTCCACGTCACTACGCCTTGGAATGCCTCATCCCCTGTACGTGTGCACATAAGCATATGTGCAATGTTCACACTCCCTTGTGCAATGTTCACACTCCCTTGTGCAATGTTCGTGCGTCCGAAAGGTGCGACAGCTACGAAAAAGTAGGAGAAACGATTCTACGGAAGGTCGCGCATTGGGCAGTACAACAGATGATGCCATCTTCGTCTTCGTTGTTGGTGGAAGGAGCACCTCTCCGCGCTTGCACAACTTCCCTCACTCACGTCGTGGCGAACCTGTGCATGCGGTGCACAGCTGCTCGCCATTCGTGCCCCCCAGTCTCAAGTTCCTTACTTCTGAACTTCCTTTTTTCAAAACTCCAGGATTGAAAATTTCCCACTGCTACGTACGCCGAGCGGTGGGGCCAAGGGAACGAATATGGCCCCCCTCGGTCGGCCAGCCCCGACAAGCCTCAAGAATCCTCTGCTCAAGTGAAATAATGAGTAAGGATCTGCGCGGGATTGGACACCCATCTACGGCAGGGAAGAGAAAGTAACGTTTGGCCACTGCCAGGCTTTACCGGCGACCTAGAGCTTGTGGAACGCGTGAAAGCAAAACTGTCCGATTGGCACATCCCTTGCTGAACGCTCATGGTGTTGGCTTCTGCCGGCCCTTGTTTACAAATCAATGACCATGGATCGAGCAGTACCGGAACCTCCTGTCGCCTCTCGCCGAGATCTCGATCTCGGATATCGACTCACCCTAGCCTTCTTCGTGATCGCACCCACCGTGCTCGTCGCCTACAAACTGCTCGTTAACGACTACTCGCTCAGCAAAATTCTTCCGCGCCGCGACTTCTCGGTGACACTCACAATGAACTTGGACGGCCACGATGGCAGAGCCAACGTAGAGACCTTCGTTCCACGTTCGGACGAGAACCAAGTCATTGCGGAAACTCGGTCCAACGATGTAGCGAACATGCAGGTTCGGACGGAAAGTGCTGGCGCGAATCGCATCTCCGTTTGGAGCGGAGCTTCGGTGCCAGACGAAACGCAGATCGTGTACAGCTTCCGAGTTCTGCCAACGGGGCGTAGCTATCGGATCGACCCTGAGCTGCAAGTTCCAGATCGGTACCCATCAGCACTCTCAAGCTATCTTATCGGCAGCGAAGCAATCCAAGTCGACTCCCCGGAGGTTCTTCAGACCTTGCGGCAAATCGGAGCAGATGAGGGCACACTCCTTCATAGGATTCAGAAAATCTATAATCTGACCTCGGGGTTTCCGATTCGCCCATTCAAGGGCATGACAGACGCACTCACCGCGTTGCGGCTTGGGGAAGCGAGTTGCAACGGCAAGAGCCGACTCTTCGTGGCGCTGGCCAGAGCTACGGGGATTCCGGCGAGGCTCGTGGGTGGTCTGATCATGACCTCGGGAAGTAAGAGAATCTCTCACCAATGGGTCGAGGCATATGTTGCGGGCCACTGGGTTCCCTTTGGTCCCACCAATGGCCACTTTGCCAAAGTGCCCGAACGCTATTTAGTGCTGTATCGCGGCGACGAAAGCTTGTTTCGCCACTCTAGCGATATCAACTTTGATTACAGCTACAACATTTCGAGCAAGATGGTCCCGGCCCCGGAGGCCCGCACGGCATTTGGAGCGTTCAATTTGTGGGCGCTCTTTGATCGATTGGAAATGCCCTTTGGTCTATTGCAGACCATCCTGATGCTGCCAGTTGGAGCCTTGATCGTTGTCTTCTTTCGAAACGTCATCGGCATGCCAACCTACGGGACGTTTCTGCCAGCGCTAATTGCCGCTGCAGCCAAGGGCACAGGGCTCGGCTGGGGGATGCTCTCTGTCATCTTGATTATTGGTGCAGTCTCGATAGCGCGCTGGCTCATGCAACGGCTTCATCTATTGCATTCTCCGTCGCTGGCGATTCTGTTGACGGCCGTCGTAGCAAGCATGTTGCTTTCGAGTCTCGCGGCGGAGCAAATGGGGCTGAGCCAGCTGGCACGCGTTTCCTTCTTTCCCATCGCTGTGATGGCCATCGCGGCGGAGCGCTTCTATCTATCGCTGGCGGAGCGCGGCGTGCGGGATGCCATCACGCAATTGACAGGGACACTCGTCGTGGTTGCGGCCTGCTTTGTCGTGATGAATTCGTTAGCACTTCAGATCCTCGTGAGTGGGTTTCCTGAAGTGATGGCATATGTGGTGGCGGCAAACCTCTACCTAGGTCGCTGGATTGGTCTTCGCGTATCGGAGTACTTACGATTTCGCGGGCTACTCGGAACCGAGGTTGAAGCATGATGTCCTCGTTCCTATCCAAGCTACGAGTTCTTCTCGCCAAGCGAGAATCTGTTTATGGCATCAATCGTCGCAATGTCGAGTTGGTCTACGCACACAACCAGCGAGGTGACTACCCAACGGCCGACGACAAGGACCTTTGCAAGCGCATGCTGGCCGAATGCGGAGTCCCTATCCCGCGTACGCTTCATGTCTGTGCCAACCTCTACGAAGCACATCTCGCTGTTGACTCTCTTGATGTCTATGATGACTTTGTCATTAAGCCCGCAAACAGCAGTGGTGGCAATGGCATCATTGTTATCAAGAGACGAAATCCCAACGGAACTTGGGAGGGCTCAGGCGGCAAGAGTTACACAAAAAAGGCCCTCCAACGACACATCGCCAACATTGTCTTTGGTGCCTTCTCCAATGACGAAGCCGATAAGGCCATTATTGAAGAGCGCGTAAACTTTCACCCCATACTGCAAGAGCTTTCCGGCGGGGGTGGAGACTTGCGAGTGCTAGTGCTCAAAGGGAATCCATTTCAAGCGATGCTTAGGCTACCGACTACGGCATCTGGGGGGCGCGCCAATCTACACCAAGGTGCCATCGGAGTTGCCGTCGACATCGATAACGGCAAAACCGGCCAAGCCCAAATCTCTGGGCGGAACCTCAAGATCCATCCCGACACAGGCAACCAACTCTCAGGCATCCAACTCCCGCACTGGGAGCGGGTACTCGAAACCGCCAAGGCCGCGGCAGCTGCGATGCCTCTGGGCTACTTGGGAGTCGACATTCTTATGGAGGCGACTCGGGGACCGCTTGTGGTTGAAGTGAATGCCAGACCCGGGCTCGAGATTCAGAACGTGAATAATTGCGGCATCGGGAGCGCAATGGAGAAGGGTATCCGTGTCGCAACAACGTAGTGGAAGCTCGCTGTGGCCTGTGCTCGCTGGCATGACGGTCCTCCTTGTCGGGGCCATGGTGCTGGAAGCCGCCGGCCGAGCTCGCGAAGATCATGGGGCTGTTGTTGTCATCTCAAGTGGCGCTTCGTTAGCTTCAGAGGAGGCAGACTCTGGGGAAGCCCCGCTTCTCGGGGAGCCTCTCGATACCTCGCATGCACAAGCTCGTCGGTTGGTTCGGCGCGGGCAATACGCCGAGGCCTCCGACATATTCTTAGCATTGCTTGGGACGTTTGGTCGACAACCCGATTTGCTTTCAGAACTGGGCTACCTTCAACTGATTCGCGGCGACTCCGAGGTTGCTGAAGCCACACTTAAGGAAGCAAGGGACTTGGCTCCTGACAATGCATGGCTGTCGCTGAGCCTGGCGACCGCCACGGCAAGAAATGGTAAGGCTCAAGAAGCAGAGCAGTTCTACTTGGAGGCTCTGCGAATTCGCCCACACTACAGCGCCGCGAAGCTTTCATTCGGAAGATTTCTTAGAGAAGAGAATCGTTACAAGGAAGCAACACCCCTTCTCGAAGAGATTTCCCACACGGGAAGTAATAAGGACCGAGCCACGGCTCTGGTGGAACTGGGCCGAGTCTATCTTGAGGGCGGAAAATTTGAGGAGGCCGACGACGCCTTTACCTTGGCGATTGGTCGTGCTCCTGCATCGGTCACAATTCGGATTTCTATTGCTCGAGGGTATATCGATTTGGGTACAGACGAAGCCCTCGCAAAGGCCACCGACGTGCTGCAACGCGCCATTCAGCTAGCTCCAGCCGCGGCACAATTGCAGAGCCTTCTTGGAGCAACCCTGGTGCGCCGCGGTGATGTGGGCGCTGGTCGGGCAGCGTTCCAAAAGGGCCTGGATCTTGACCCCAACTACCTCTACGCCCGACGGCGTCTCTTACGACTAGACCTAAATTCTGGCGACTATGTCGCAGCCCGATCTCACGCGGCCGCACTACTAACTGCTGACCCTACTAATTCTGATTTTCAATTCCTGATGGGCCTTGTCGAGGCCCGAGACGGCAAACTGGAAAATGCCCGCGAAGCGTATTTGAAGGCGATTGAACTCGAAAATGGCCTCTACCCCGAAGCCCACATGAACTTGGGGAAACTTGAGCGGCAAGCAAAAAACTATGAGCAATCGATTGCCTACTACCGTCTGGCTTTGGACGCACGCCCAAACTATCGAGAAGCGAAAAACAATCTGGCGTTGACGCTTCTCGCCGCCAAACGCTCGGACGAAGCCCTGACCGAACTCCAGTCTCTCGTCGCGTCCTTTCCAGACTATGCCGAGGCCTGGCTGAACCTTGGGAGGACGCTCTCCTCATTGGAGCGAAACGATGATGCGATTGCCGCCTTACAGCAGGCCATTGCGGTTCGCCCAGGCTACCCGGCAGCTCTACTAAACCTGGCAACGATCCTCAGAAAATCCGCCCGCCCCGAGGAGGCTGTTGCTGTCTACGATACGATCCTTGAGTCACAGCCGCGCTACGTATCCGCCTGGTACAACCGAGGAATAGCTCTTGACGATTCGGGGCAGGTTGAGGCTGCACGAGCTTCCTATGAGAAAGCGTTTGAATTGGATGTGGGTCACCTACTTTCTCTCAAGAGGCTGGCGCGCCTAGAACTACGAGAACGGCGATTCAAGCGATCAGAAGAACTCTACACGGAGCTTCTGGATAGAGATGCAAGAGATGCAAAGTCTCGGCGTCTTCGGGGAGAGACCCGAGCTGGGCAGGGTGACTCTGCCGGCTGCCGGCAAGACGCCTCTTTGGCAAAGAAACAAGAACCGAACAATTCTAACCTTCAGCGACTTTTTGAGATCTGTAACGAACCTAGGAGATAACCATGAGAACACTAAATAGACTATCCGTATTCGTACTTCTTTGTGGCGCGCTCGGTGCGTGTGGCCATGATTCAATCCCCGTGGGCGATCCGAATATTGACCCGAATGCTCCCGATGAACTTCTCTTTCAAGAGGGACTCGCAGCGTACAACGCTGTTGACTATGATGTCGCGATCGCGAAATTTGATGAACTCCTTGCGACCTACCCGGATTCTCCTCGGCACGACAACTCCGGGTACCTGGTTGGACGCTCCTACTACTCGCAGAGGCTCTATCCAGACTCTTTAAATGCGATGAGCGAGATGTTGGCCGTGCATGCCAATTCTACGTTCTCCGGATCGGCCCTCTACTTTCGCGGTCGCTCGCGCTTCAAACTTGCAGGGCTTGCAACTCCGGAAGACACCTACCCGGCTGCTCTCACAGACTTTGAAGAATCCGTGACAGTCGATGCGATAGGAACCTACGCAGATAACGCCACATACTACATTGGCCGCACCCACTACCAAGATGGGAACTTTACCCAAGCCTTGGCGTCATTGGCTGAAGTTGAAGCCATGTACCCCGACTCGAGTTACATCGACAATGCTCGGTATTACGTTGGACGCACCCACTTTGAACTCGGGCAATTTTCCGAGGCGGTCACAGCGTACGATCTGGTTCTGGAAGATACGGCATCAAGCCTTCGCGACAACGCTCGCTACCGCCGTGGACGAGCGAACTATGCCATTCCCGACTACGCTGAGGCGCTACTGGATCTAGAGGACGTTGAATCGAGTTTTGCAGGGAGCATTTTTGAAGACAATGCCCTGTACTACCGAGTGCGCGTACACGTTGATCAAGCGGCTTGTGCCGAAGCCTCCACCGTGCTTTCAAATCTTCAATCCAACTTCGCGGGCAGTAGCTACATCGGTTTTTCCCAGAACTACATGAGTGGAAACGGCTGCTAGGTCGTATGCGTACCGGTCGGTCACCAAGTGTTTTGGCCGCTCTGGGATTCATGCTGGCTCTGCACCCTACTTGGGTGCTGGCCCAAACCTCAGAAGCAAAGCCTGATGCGGCCGATGGGAAGCCCACGGTTGAGAAGTCAGAAAAAAAGAAAAAGAAAAAGAAAAAGAAAAAGAAGCGAAAGAAACGCCCGGCGATCAAACGCTGGGTCATCCAAACCGATGCCTCTGTAGACACCAAAGCTGGCTACTTCTCGGGCGATGCCACGTTGCAAACGCCGGGTGCGTTCGAGGAAATTGGCGCAAGCGTGCGCCCTCAGATCGAGCACAAACAGTGGCGCCTTCAAGTGCCCGTTCAGGCCAGCGATCGGCGTACTGCATCGGCCTCGCTCAATGAGACACAGGGAAGCGCGGGTGCCAGGCTCCGCTACAAGAAGAGCCGCGCACTCAACGTAACCCTGCGTGGTGATCTATCCGGTCATTGGCGCGAGGGGTGGCCGGATCAATATCAACCACTGCCGGACGGAAGCCTAAGCCCAACCGATCGAAACAGCCGTTGGCAGCGAAGTGCAGGACTCGACATGGCTTCTGTGTTGCTTAAGAAGCATCACCTAAAAGGTGCCTATCAATACGAGTTGGTGGATTACCGAGAAGACCCGACGTTCAATCCGATTGACGCTCCTACGCACGTTGTCCCGGGTGATAGAGGAGAGCACACCCTTGAACTCTCATGGATGCACTGGGGGAAAGTAACGAAACTCGGCGGTGGCCTCGACGTAAGTCACAGGGAGAGCTTCTTTGCGTTCTCAAGAGATGCGAGCGATGGGCAAACTCATGCGGGGCGCGGTGGACTCCCCCCGAACCCCTTGCAGGTTTTGGTTGAAGTTGAACCCTACACCGCCTGGGAGTACGGAAGACTGAAGGACAAATGGCAGCTTGATCTGTATTACGGTGTCGAAATCGTAAGCGACCGATTTGAAGGATATTACTCTTCAGTCGCACAACATCCCAAAGTCGACCTCACGATTAAAACGTCTCAAGCAGGCAAAGCAAAGGCTGGTGCCGAAGTGTATTGGCGGCGCTATGGACCGAACAGCTACGCGGAGGGAGCACGCCACCCACCACTCTCGTTTGGCGATCGCCGAGTAGAGCGGAGATTTCTAGCCGACGTCTCGTACCAGCACGAGCTTGGGCGTAGTTGGAGTCTCGTGGCCGAGGGGTCTGTCTCAGTAAAACGTACGAACTTTCCCGACTACGTACCAATGGTTTTCCCATCCGGGCGCGAGTATGACATTCGCTGGAACTACACAAACTTCGCGGCCTCGATTGGCCTGGAGTGGCATGTCGCTGATTGAGGCCCAGGCTTAATGAAGCCTTAACAGCGAGAAGGGTGACGATGCACTAGGCTAGATGTAGACACCAATTGCAAGGGAGCAGAATACTCATGTCCAAAATATTACTCACTACGATCATTGCGTTTGCCACTACGGGAGCTTGTTCAAAGGAATCAACTCCAGAGCAGCCCAGCAGCGTTAGCTATCAGGCCAAAATCTCGATGGACACCGCCCGCAAAACAGCACTCGAGCGCGTGGCTGGAACCGTTCTCTCAGAAGAACTCGAAGAGGAGGGCGGCCGCTGGATCTATACCTTCGACATAAAGCTAGAAGGCGTTGTCAAGGAAGTGCACGTCGACCCTGAGTTTGGAACTGTCTTAAGAGTCGAAGACGAAGACGAAGACGATGAGGAGAGTGACGAAGACGATGAGGAGAGTGACGAAGACGATGAGGAGAGTGACGAAGACGATGAGGAGAGTGATGAAGACGACGACAAGGAGAGTGACGAAGACGATGACAAATAGTGGTGCACGCAAGTGCGTGTGTCTAAATCTCCGCAGGCGTTAGACCACGCCGGCCGTAGCCACTTGCGAGGGCTGCGGTTTGGGCCCCTCTGCCTGCCGCGTCGAATACCCGATTGGAAAGCAAAATGTCACACCACAGTGCCGAAGAGCGAACCGATGACAGATGTTGCCCCCATGGCCAAGGCCCCCAACACAGTTACACGAGCACCGCCGACCAGCACGTTCGCACCGCCGGCTTTCGCGGCCACACTCCCGAGAACTCCGAGAAACACCAACGTGGATGCGGCCACTGCTAGCGGGAGGGCGCTCAGCGGACTGACGACGCCAACCATGAGTGGTAGCGCGGCTCCTATCGCGAAGGAGAATGCGGAGGTAACGGCGGCTTGAACCGGTCGAGCGCTTCGCTCGTCGGTGAGCCCGAGTTCATCTCGCGAATGGGCCGCTAGCGCATCATGCTTCATGAGTTGTTCAGCGACTTTGGCCGCAAGATCCGGATCAAGCCCTCGTCCTTCGTAAATCTCGGCAAGCTCACGCTGCTCAAATTCAATATCATTCTCAAGTTCGACGCGCTCTCGTTGGAGGTCGGCGTTGTCGATATCGGCTTGCGAACTGACGGAGACATATTCGCCCGCTGCCATCGACATGGCTCCAGCGACAAGGCCCGCTACGCCTGCGACAACCACGGAGTTCTTGGTGGTGTCGGCGGCGACGACACCAAGCATTAGGCTGGCGGTGGATACAATCCCATCGTTGGCACCGAGGACGGCAGCGCGCAGCCAGCCGATGCGATGTGCGAAGTGAATTTCACGGTCCACGTCAGCAGTTTAGCAGGACCAGATACCATGCGCCTGGGCGCGCATTGTCAGGATGATTGGCCCAGAGATAACTTTGCAAACCTTGGACGACTCGGGTTTTGCCACCACCACGAAGGGACTCGAGACGAACCCATGGTGAGTCCGTCTGCCCTTTCGATGCAGAATGCGGTGCCTTTGCAACCAACAGCACTTGTGCTATGAAAAGGCAGGTGCCTCGATTTATTCACATAGTGCTGATGGTAGCGCTAGGAGCCTCAACACTCTCTTGGAGCGGTACTTTGCCTGGTGCTGTAAGTGGCGCTGGCATCAACTTGGTCTCGCCTACGTGCTGCGACTCTGGTCTCGAGACCGGCCAGCAACCAAGTGAGACCGAGCTTAGTACCGCGTGTTGTTGCAAGCCCTATCCGGCACCCCCTGGTACCGAAAGCCTGCACACAATTCTCACGGAGCTTGTCTCTGACGTTGTTCTTCACCCTCGACCTGTCGATGCCTTAGTCCTACCAATTCGCGTTGCGCAAGCGCCGCGAACGGGCGCTCGGTCTGCGCGTGCTCCGCCTCCGCAAACAAGCCTCTACTCTCAGCACATCGCTCTCCTCGTTTGATCCTAAAATTGCTCTGAGACTCCCACTACTTCGCGTAGTGGTAATTGTGCGTTTCTCGCACTGAGTCCGAGCTTCGAGCTTGCACGCCCGTCGTGTGGCACGCCCGTGGCTCAAGATCCTATTACTCGCATCAGTATGGCTCGAAAGCGCCGACTGTTGTCATGAGTACCTTGCTCAAGCGAGCACAACCGAGTCGCCGAGAACTTCGTGCCATGAACTCAATCCCTTCACACGCTAACGCTGAATATACCTGCCCCATGCATCCCGACATACGTCAGGAGCGCCCCGGAAGCTGTCCAAAATGCGGAATGGCCCTTGAAGTCGCGGGGCTTCCCGCTGTGGCGACAGCTGAATGGACGTGTCCTATGCACGCCCAAATTGTCGAGAACAAGCCTGGATCCTGCCCGATTTGCGGAATGGCTCTCGAACCGAAAGAGGTCTCACTTGATGATGACGCAAGCCCAGAGCTTCGCGATATGTCGCGTCGATTTATCCTCGCCGCAATTTTCACAGTGCCCCTTTTCATTGTTTCCATGGGCGACTTGCTCCCGGGAGAACCAATTTCCTCGATCCTTTCTGCTCGGTGGCGAGTATGGCTCGAGTTAGCGTTGGCAACCCCGGTCGTTCTCTGGTCCGCGTGGCCCTTCTATACTCGTGGGGTTCAATCTGTAGTGAACCGTTCGCTCAACATGTTCACGCTAATTGGTCTTGGCGTTAGCGTGGCTTACATCTACAGCCTTGCGGCTACACTAGTACCTCAGATATTTCCCGAGTCCTTCCGCGAGCACGGGCATGTCGCTGTGTATTTCGAGGCGGCGGGCGTGATTGTCACCCTCATACTTCTTGGTCAAGTGCTCGAACTCCGAGCTCGTAGCCAAACGAACTCAGCCATTAAGAAGCTACTCGGAATGGCTGCAACATCCGCCCGTCGGCTACGCGAAGATGGAGAAGAAGAAGATGTACCGCTCGAAGCCGTGCTAGTCGGAGACCGGCTGCGTGTGCGACCCGGAGAAAAGGTCCCGGTCGATGGCATTGTTCTGGAGGGGCGAAGCACTCTTGACGAGTCGATGGTCACTGGTGAGCCAATTCCTGTCACCAAGAAGAAAGGTGACAAGATTGTTGGTGCCACGGTCAACGGCACAGGAGCTTTCGTCATGCGCGCCGAAAAAGTCGGCGCCGACACACTGCTTTCGCGGATCGTTTCGATGGTTGCCGAAGCTCAGCGTAGTCGGGCACCGATTCAAAAGCTCGCCGACGTCGTCGCCGGCTACTTCGTACCGATCGTACTTCTAATCGCGGTGGCGACGTTTGTCGTGTGGGCAACGGTTGGACCAGAGCCGCGCATGGCTCACGCACTCATAAATGCTGTCGCTGTTCTCATCATTGCTTGCCCATGTGCGCTTGGGCTCGCCACCCCCATGTCCATCATGGTGGCTACGGGACAAGGCGCCGCAATCGGGGTTTTGTTTAAGAATGCCGAGGCAATCGAGATGCTGCGCAAAGTTGATGTTTTGGTCGTCGACAAGACCGGAACACTTACCGAAGGCCACCCCGAACTTGTCTCAATAGAAATCGTGAATGGAAGTCGCCAAAAAGACTTCTTACGTTGGATTGGAAGTTTGGAGCGAGGAAGCGAACACCCGTTGGCAGCGGCCATTGTTCGCGGCGCCGAGACTCGCGGTGTCGAACTCACAAACCACGACGACTTTCAATCGATCACTGGCAAAGGCGTAACCGGGACCGTCGATGGCCATGCGGTTGCACTAGGCAATCGAGCCCTGATGGAGCAGCTTGGAGTGGACGCTACGGAACTTCGGAAAACCGCGGAGACAATGCGCAAAGAGGGGCAGACCGCCATGTTTGTTGCTGTCGATGGAACTCCGGCCGGCGTGATCGGAGTGGCGGATCCAATCAAAGAGACCACACCCGACGCAATCCGATCGCTACATGACGAAGGCATCCGAATTGTGATGCTCACTGGCGACAACGAAACTACCGCGAAGGCAGTTGCTGCCAAACTCGATATTGACGAGGTGATAGCCGATGTCTTGCCGGATCAGAAGGTCGAGGCGGTTAAGAGATTTCAGGCCGAGGGCCATATCGTGGCAATGGCAGGGGATGGCATCAACGATGCGCCAGCCCTGTCACAGGCGCATGTCGGCGTGGCGATGGGGACTGGTACAGACGTGGCAATGGAGTCGGCTAGCGTAACGCTGGTCAAGGGTGACTTGCGCGGAATCGTTCGTGCTCGGCGACTGAGCAGGGCCGCTATGGCAAACATCCGCCAGAATCTATTCTTCGCTTTTGTCTACAACGCACTCGGCGTCCCTGTGGCGGCAGGTGTTTTGTACCCCGTTTTCGGACTACTCCTGAGTCCCATGATTGCGGCCGCAGCGATGAGTTTTTCCTCTGTTTCCGTCATCGGTAATGCCCTCAGACTCAAACGAGCAAACCTTTAACCTTCACCCCAGTCTTCGATCACACGATAGGAATACGTTCTATGAATCTGTTACCTGCGCACTTCTCCGTTCTACTTACAATCGCATGGGCGAGCACTGCCTGTACCTCGGCCTCAAGACCGGAGCCCGCCCACACGCATTCTGCAACGCCCACCGAGGCGCAGCCTGCCTCAGAATATATCCAACCCGCCCAGAGCCCAGAGCCCATCGAGCCCGCTGGCGCCGCACCTGTGACGCCAGTGGCACCGCCTGATTTACTCGCACTTGAGATGTCTGCTTATGAGGCCGCAAAGGGGGTATTTGACGCGCAATGCGCAGATTGCCACACAACGAAACAAGATTCCAAACCCTCAAAGGGGAGCAAACACTTTGCGATGGGAAGCTACCCATTCACGGGGCATCATGCCCATGAACTCACTGCCACGATTCGCAAATCCTTAGGGCAATCGGGAACCCCTGCGACGATGCCGAAGGATGATCCTGGATCGCTTTCTTCGCAGGAGCTAGGAGTTGTTCTGGCATGGGCGGATGCCTTTGATGCCGCCGCTGCTGCAAACCTTGGTCACCATGCGAATCAAGATGATTCTGCGCACAAGCATGGAGGGAAGCACAAGGCGACTCCAGCAAAGAAACACAAGCATGGCGCAACCCACAAGCACTAGGTCATCTGTGTCTGCGAGCCTTCAAATGCCCAAACGTAAACGTCCCCCAATGCGTATCCAAACGAGTCTTCTCATGATCGTAGCGCTGCTTTGCGCGTGCTCAAAGCCAAGCGAGAAGCCAGGAGAACCGTCATCAACCGAGGCCACCCTGCTGCAAGAGTTTAAGGGAGCCTATATCGAGGAGGCGCCGAAAAGCACTGGCGTGCGCGAATTTGAGATGACCGCAAAAGCGTCAGTAGTTTCCTTGTTTGAAGGTCGCGACATGGAGGTATGGGCGTTTAATGACATGGTCCCAGGCCCAACTCTGCGCGTAAAACTTGGAGAGACCATTCGGCTGCACTTTACGAACGAACTTCCTCAGCCAACGACGATTCACTTTCATGGGGTCCGCGTCCCCAATGCGATGGATGGTGTTCCAGGCGTTACGCAGCCTCCCATTCAGCCTGGTGAGAGTTTTACTTATGAGTTTACGCCAAAAGATGCCGGCACCTATTGGTTTCATCCCCATGTACGAGGAAGCGAGCAAGTAGAACGAGGGCTCTTTGGAACCTTGGTCGTCGAAGATGTTCCCGCTCTTGGCTACTCCCGGGACGTTGTTTGGGTTCTTGACGATTGGAGGCTCACGGCCGATGGCAGCAAGATCGATCCGCGTTTCAACACGGGCGGCGACCTCATGCACGATGGCCGATGGGGGCAGACGGTTACGGTAAACGGCCGTCTCAACCACGAACTGCTCGTAGCGCCTGGCGAGCGCATTCGTCTTCGATTGGTGAATACGTCAAATGCTCGCGCCTATGCACCAAACTTTGAAGGGCTGGATGCCAAGGTCATTGCGGTCGATGGCATGTACACAGAGCGTCCTTTGGACCCAGCGGGATTTGTGTTGGCTCCGGGCAATCGATTGGATTTGGATATTCGGTTCTCTGATGAGCAGCAGGGCGAACTCTTTGCCGTTGTCGACCAGTTTTCATCGCGGCGTAGCTATCAACTCGCTTCGATTCGCGTCGATGGCGAGCCCGTTGCGACTCCACAATTTGCGAGTCCAGCACAGGCAAAGATTCCTGCATGGAACGACGGTGTATCCACTCCAGTGCACACGGACTTTGTGTTGAATGCTCGGCGAGGTGGAAAACTTGGAATTGAGTGGCTTATCAACAATCGGCCGTACGCCGACTACAAACCTACGTCATTGGTGGCAGGGCAGTGGCATCGCCTTCGGTTTACGAATAGTTCTGGTCGGCTGCATCCGATGCACATTCATGGGCAGTTCTTTAAAGTGCTTACCCGAAACGGCAAGCCTGCAGACGAGCCCTACTTTCGAGATACCGTTCTGCTCCGGCCGCGAGACGTGGTTGATATTGGGCTTGTGCCCCTCGATGAGGGAGAATGGATGATGCACTGTCACATCTTGGAGCATGCGGAGTCGGGCATGATGACAGTTCTTAGTGTGCGAGCGAGTCGCCCGGTTGCCACCAAGCAACCAGCAGAGGTTAAACCATGAAGAAAACACGAAGAGAGTTTTTACAACAGAGTAGCGCTGCTGGCGGAGCACTAATGCTTGGCACCTTTGTTACCGGGTGCGGTCCTGCGAGCCGCCCGTTGGCCCCACGCCGAAAGCTGGTTTCACTAGGGGGCGATACTCTCGACTTGCGAATTGCCCCTGCGCATTTACAAGTCGCTGGGCGCGCCGCACAGGCGACTGCCATTAACGGCGGCATTCCCGGTCCCGAGTTGCGACTTCGCGAAGGCCAAACCGTCACTCTTCGGGTGCGAAACGATTTACCCGAGCCTTCGTCAATTCACTGGCATGGCCTCCTGGTACCGGCAGATATGGATGGTGTTCCTGGGCTTAGCTTTGATGGTATCGCGCCAGGAACCTCGTACGAGTACAAATTCAAACTCCGCCAAAGTGGCACATACTGGTACCACAGCCATAGTGGCTTTCAGGAGCAGACCGGAGTTTATGGACCGATTGTTATTGAGTCTGTGGCGGCACCGATTCACGACTATCAGCGTGAGTTTACGATTCTGCTTTCCGATTGGACCTTCGAGGATCCGCACCGAATTTTCTCGAACCTAAAGGCCTACGGCGGCTACTACAATTTCCAACGACGCACCGTCGCGAACTTCTTTGACGAAGCCAAGGATATGGGCTTTTGGGGCGCTCTCTCTGATCGTCTGCGTTGGGGACGCATGCGAATGGATAGTACGGATATTTCTGATGTCACCGGGGCGACCTATACCTACTTGATGAACGGCTTGGCGCCTCGGGAAAATTGGCGTGGAATCTTTCGCCCGGGCGAGAAGGTTCGCCTTCGCTTTATCAACGCGTCCGCCGCATCGTACTTTGATGTGCGAATTCCCGGATTGCCCATGAAGGTCATTGAGGCCGACGGCATGCCTGTGGCACCGGTCGATACCGACGAGTTTCGCTTGGCAATCGCCGAGACCCTGGACGTATTGGTTACGCCCGAAGACGATGCCTACACCATCTTTGCCGAAGCGATGGATCGAAGTGGCCACGCGCGCGGAACGCTTGCGACGAGCGAGAGTGCTTCCGCGTCGGTTCCCAAGCGGCGCAAACGTCCAATGCTGAGCATGATGGACATGGGCATGGACATGGACCATGAGATGAAGGGCATGGACCACGACGCGCCCGAGCAACAGATGAAGGGCATGAATCATGATGCGCCTAAACCCGAGATGAAGGGCATGGCCCCCAACGAGCATGCGCCGGCCCCCAAGATGAAGGGCATGGATCATAGCGAGCATGCGCCCGCGCAGGAGATGCCGGGCATGGATCACAGCGAGCACGCGCCCGCGATGCCAATGCCGCCTCCTGAGAGTTGTCGCGAAAACCTCGACGTTGTCGCCCGCCACACAGGAAGCGAGCACGGCGCTGGAAACACGATGGTCGCCGCAAAAGCAAGGTCTCGAATCACTGAGCCGGGCGTTGGCCTCGGCAGCGATGGTTGGCGCGTACTTACCTATTCGCAGCTGCGACGCTCGAAACCTGGCGCGAAGCAAACTCCTGTTACGCGAACCATCGAGCTTCATCTCACCGGCAATATGGAGCGCTATATGTGGTCTTTCGACGGCGAGCAGTATCACAAAGACATGCCCGATATCGTTTTGACACAAGGCGAGCGCGTACGATTTGTTCTTATTAATGACACCATGATGGCGCATCCCATTCACATTCACGGAATGTACTTCGAACTCGATGTTGGTGCCTGTGAGCGAAATCCACTGAAACACACTGTCAACGTGCAGCCAGCCGAGCGAACATCCTTTGTGGTCGACGCGCCCGAACCGGGGCGCTGGGCCTTTCACTGTCACATCCTCTATCACATGGATGCGGGAATGTTTCGCGTCGTTAAGGTGCAGCCATGAGCCGAACTTGGATACTACTCGTACTCATACTCGTTTCGCTGGCTCCGATCACAGCAAACGCCGATATGGGAGACCCGCCTCTGGTCCATATGATCATGGTCGAAGAGCTGGAATATGGCTTTGACTTTGACGCGCACCCAGTGCGCTTGGACTCGACAAGTTGGATCGGTGGCGATTGGAATCGCGTCTGGCTAAAGGTGGAAGGAGAAGCAAATCGCGACGGAGCGGAAGGCGAACTACAGCTGCTGTACAGCCGCTTGATTTTTCCGTTTTGGGAACTGCAGATGGGCGTTCGAGGTGACATGACCCAAATCACCGACGATGCGCGAACGGGGAGAGCGCACCTGGCCTTTGGCCTTGAAGGGCTTGCACCGTATTGGTTCGAAGTAGAGCCGGCGATTTTCGTTAACCAAAAGGGCGATGTCTCGGCCCGCTTTCGCGCAACCTACGATCTGTACATTACCCAGCGAATCATCGCCCACGAGAGCATTGAGGCCAATGCAGCCGTGCAGTCTGTGCCGGAGTTTGGAATCGGTTCCGGATTCGGCAACATCAAACTCGGCCTTCGTCTTGGCTATCAAGTCGGACGCGAATTCATGCCGTATGCGGGCATCTCGTGGGATCGGGCCTTTGGTGAGACGGGGCGGCTGCGGATAGCGGAGAGCGGCTCGGCTGGTGCCTTCGATGTTGTCGGCGGCTTCCGCTTTTGGTTCTAGCATGGTCCGCTACCCATTGAATTCTTGCTACCATAAGTACGTCCTCGGACTTATGCGTACTTCCCTTCTTCTCGCAAGCCTGCTCTCACTTCTCACACTCGCGTGTGCAGCACATCAGACAGCGCCCGCGCGATTCACGCCTGAGGTCGAGTCGGCGATGGTGCAATCGTTCAGTCACGGATGTATCTCTCCCGACCAGGCGTGGATTGCTTACAGGGATCGTGCTGAGCAAATTGTGGTGCTCAGCGCGCGGACCGGAGAAGAGCGCTGGCAGGGGGCAGGCAAGCTCGTCTACTGCAACGACTTGGGCGTGATCACCGCGAAGCCCGTTTCGATGGAAACCACAGCAGCAATCGAAGTGCAGTTTCGCTCGTACGACGGCGGGCAAGTCCTCGCCAAGGGCCAAGCTGAGATCGCGGGGTGTGGAGACCAAACCTACTCTCCGTGGCCCCAGGAGGCATTTGTAGGGCTTCAGTGGAACACTAGGCCGGTTTGGGAAGCGGCCTACCCGCCGGGCCCAGATTTTGACGAAGAGGTGAAACGTTGCTCTGCATCAGGTGCGATTTGGGTCCACAGAGACACATCGGCTGTGAAGAGCGCAACGATTTCAGCATCCGAAGTTCCCTCAGAAAAGTTCCAACTCGATGAGAAGATGAGAGCGAGTATTGGCACCGCCCTTGCGGCCCGCGCACTTCAAGTGGCGATTGAGTCCACTCCTGTATTAGGCGAGCAAGACGGTTGTGGACAACCACTCCGCACACTCCAGCTCGTGGCGCGGAACGCCGGTACCGTGATTTGGACCAGGCCCTATGGGCAAAGCGAATCCGAGTGCCGGCCATAGCCCAAAGTACGCTGCCGTGTATCGCTCTGAACACGTTCGAAACTTCTTTTGCAGAGCGTGGCCTGATGTGCGCACCTCGCCCAACACAACTATAATGACCTTCCGAGAAGGCTTATTGCGTCAGTGCTGGGCTAATCAAAGCCCCGGGAGCTTGGAATGAATCGCTTACTTCAAAGACAACGCCGACACCACCACCGCCACCGCCACCGCCACCGCCACTATTACTGTTTGTTGCTCCAATCCCGCCATTCACCAAAGCTGCGGCGGCTCCTCTACCACCATCACCGGCTGGCGAGTTGTCTCCAGCTCCACCCAACGCAGCAGTCGTTGTCGCTCTTCCGGGATTTCCCGAGTCGGCAGGATCCTCGTCTGCGCCACCACCGCCACCACCACCATTTGCAGCGATGACAGCTCCGCTGTTCAATTGAATCGTCTCAGCCTCGATGCCAATCATACCGCCGCTACCGCCACCAGCACCGCCGCTTCGGTCTCCTTGTGCGCCAGCACCACCTTGGCCACCAGCAGTCACAGCCCCACTGACGATAAGAGTTTTTCTAGCGAGCAAGTACACGGCGCCTCCACCATTGCCCGCGCTGCCACCTAGATTTGATTGGCCATCGCCACCATTCGCCCCTGGACATCCACCGCGAAATCCCGGCGAGACAACGGACTGACCGCCATTGCCGCCATTGCCGCCGTTTTTGCCGTTGGCAGCTTCGGCGCCATCCCCACCTGCGCCACCAAACCCGCCACCACCACCACCACCACCACCACCATCGGAATTGTCTTCGCCCGGCATAGCGACAGTGCAGTCCGATGCATTGCCGCCCGCACCGAGTTCGGTATCGCTTCCCACGTCGATCGTGCCAGAGACGGTAATATCTCCCCACGAAACCAAAATCAGAGGTCTTGTGCCGGTCGCTCGCAGCGTCACCATCGACTTCAGATCGATGGTTCTGGCAACGACTACGCGAGGAGCGCTGCCACCTGTTCCCAAAATCAGGTTTGTGTGTGGGACATTATCCAGATTTGGAGCCGTTAGCGTGCCTAGGTCAGTATCGTACTGGTACTCGTTGCCAGTCTGGTCTAATACAAGCGCATCGTCCACTTCCGAGATTTCGATGTCTGTGCATGGATCCAAGATGGTCGGCTGAACGACCCAGTCCTGGCAATCAATCGCGGCGGCGGCGGCATCAGGATCAAACGCGCTGGCATCTTGCCCTTCTTCAGCGTCATTCAGCGGTTGCCCGGCGTCACCCGAAACCTGGGAGCCAGTCGTGCTTGTATCAAATTGACAGGCAGCCAATGCTACTAACGCAAGGTGTGAGAGTCGCATCATACGTCGATTTTACCACGCAGGCCTCTTACCTCGATTGGCGATTTAGGGAGAGCACAGAAAAGAGGGGTTCAGCCTGTATTGCCCCAATATTGCTCTCCAAGGGGGAATGACGTAAAATCACTTGGTTGGCCAAACAACGAATCTGGGCCCAATTGCTCCAACGTTGCCGGATTGCTCAATTGAGTAGTCCAGCACGTCTCAAGCTTGAAGACAGATATTTACTATCTATCCTATGAACGTTCGAAACAGCCGACTGCCGCCTCCGCTGCGCATTTGGTTGCCCGGAAGTTTGTTGCTGCTCAGTGTTGCCCTGCAACTTTTGGCCTTGAGTATCGAGTTGCGGCGGGGTCATGTTCGTGCTGTCGATGAAACCAAGCAATACACCCTCCTTGTAGGCACCCTTATTTCTTCGCAGGTCGACGCAACCTACCGGATGCATCTGCCTCAAGGGCAAGCCATGTTGATGGGACTGATGGCGGCTGACCCCAAGGTCGACGCAGCTGCCGTGATCGATCCATCTGGAAAGATACTCTCGGCTAGCGATCTGTCGATGCAGGGACTCAATGTTGAGCAAAGCAGATTCGCCAAACATTCAAATCTGCTCTCTCGCGCGCGCCAGACCAACAACGCTCAAACGAAGGTTGTTGGCGATGCAGTGTTAGGCGCATTTCCCATCATGCTGTTTTCCCCGGCAAAGGACGATCGCCAATTCAAGGTGCTTGTGGTTGTGACCGAACACCGGCTCACTCGCGCTTTGGCGAGCGCTCGTAGTATCGCTATCGAGCGTGCTCTGCTTCAGGGTGTTGCGATCTTGGGCTTGTGTATTTTGCTCTATCTATTGATTGGCCGGTGGACACTGTCTCGGCTTTCGCGGTTGGCCGAGGTTAGTAAAAACCTTGCGGCAGGCGACTACTCAGTCCGCAGCGAGCTAACGGGAAGCGATGAAATCCACGTCGTGGCACAAGCCTTCGACACGATGGCGGGCGACATCCAGGAGCGCGATGCTCAGCTTAGGTCCTCGGCACAACGGCTCGCGCGACTCCTGGACAATCTTGAAGACGCGGTACTGATCTGCGACCGCGAAGCGAACATCTCGATGGCGAACGGAGCGGCCTTTGAAATGTTTAGCGTCGAGCCTGGCACTCTGGAGTGTTCCAGTCTTCTGAGCCTCTTTGCCGATGCCGAGCAAGCCGTTTTGCGCGGTGCCCTAACAGGCTCTTTGCCGGAACATCAAATGGTCGAGCTAACGCGAACCCCCAACGGAACTGAAAAGGTGCAGCACCTTGAGGTCATCGTTCGATGGTTAGAAAACCCAGAGCTCGTTGGCGGTGCAATCGTCAATATCCGCGATGTCACCGAGCGAAGAGGTCTCGAAGACAAGCTTCTCGCGAGTCGAAAGCTGGAACTGGTTGGCCAACTTGCAGGAGGAGTAGCCCACGACTTTAACAACCTTCTCAGTGTTATTCTGGCGAATGGTGAGAACATTCTCGCGGCAGAATCCGCGTCTTGGACCCATCGCAAGGAGCTTGAGCAAATGGTCGAGACGGCTATGCGTGGTGGTGCCTTAACGAGGCAATTGCTCACCATGGGGCGCCGCGACATGTCTGACAATCACACCATCGATGCCGCACAAATCACGCGCGAGCTAGAGCCGCTCTTGCGAGGGCTGCTACCCGAGAATATTGCGTTCGAAATGCCGTTCCTTGATGTGCCTTCGTGGATTCGGGGAAACGTTGGCCTGCTTGAGCAAATCATTGTCAATCTGGTTGTCAATGCGAGAGACGCGATGGCCAATGGCGGAAGCATCCGAGTTTGGGTCGAGAACTTAGGGAGCGAGGACGCCCCCGAGGGCGTCCGTCTTCGGATTACAGATACCGGCAGCGGGATGCCCGAAGATATGGTCACCAAGATCTTCGATCCTTTCTTCTCTACCAAGCCTATTGGCGTTGGAACCGGGCTTGGGCTCACAACCGTGCAGAGCATTGTTCGAGACCTCGGCGGGAGCATCAAGATCGACAGTGTTCTCGGCCGGGGGACCACCTTTGACATTCAGCTTCCGGCCGCAGAAGCGCCGGCAATCGTGAAGGCGCCAAAAGCGGAGCCAATCGTTACCGGGTCTGAGTGCATACTCTATGTCGAAGACGAAGATGGAATTCGAGAAGCTCTAACTCGCGCGCTGCGGGACAATGGGTATCAAGTGTATGCGTTTGCAACCGCCGAGGAAGTGCTAGTCCAGTGGCAGGAGATTGCTTCGTCTGTTGATATCGTGGCAACCGACTTGATGCTACCTGGCATCAATGGCCACGAGCTGGCATCAAAGCTCCGCACCAAACGCCTAAACCTTCCGGTGCTCTTTGTCTCGGGATACACCGACGCCGCTGAAGTCCGAACGCGTATTGTTCGCGAAGGCGAACCGCTTCTGCAGAAGCCATTCACGAGTACTGCCTTTATGGGCGAGATTCGCAAACTCATCGATGCGACTCAATCGCCGCCGCAACTTCTGGACGTGGTCAGCACCACGGTAGGAACTATTCTTATCGCCGAAGATCTCGATCTATTGAGCAAGCTCATGCGAACCGTTCTTGAGGACGCTGGGTATAGGGTTCTTGTGGCGGAAGATGGCGAATCCGCCCTTGCGCTGTATAAAGCGAACAGCAGCAACGTGCCGCTCGTGATCCTTGACCTTGGCCTCCCCAAAATCTCAGGTTCGGACCTTGCGAGACAAATCGTTGCCCACGATGACGAGGTGAAGGTCATCATTAGTAGTGGCCGCGACGCCTCTTCAGTCGCCCAGCTCCTAGACTCGGGCTTAGTGGCGGCCTTTCTGCCGAAACCCTTCACCCCAGACACTCTCCTAGCGGCCGTTAGGGCAGCTCTCCACTTGGGATCAGCGGATACTGCTAAGGCCGAACCAAGACATCCGTCACCGTCTCAGAGAACATAGGGGCGCGTGGGAGTAGGTGAAGATCAAGCATGACAATGGATAGGTCATTTAGTTTCGACAAGAGTTCTGCCCCTTGAGCACCCAGCAAGCGCTGATTGTCAGCGCGGCCCATGATTCGAATCCCCCTGAGTGACTGCAAGTATTCTTCCGGCGTGAGCCCCTCTCGAGCAGCAACCCGACGAGCCGCATCATCAGGGTGCGTTTCGAGGTACACCTTCGCTTTGTACCAGGCGTCCACAAAGCTGCGGAGGTCCGACGCGCGCGCCTCAACGAGAGCCTTCTTAGTTAAAAGTACATCCACGATTTCTCCGGGGATTTCCTTGCTTGAGAAAAGGGTATGAGCCCCTTCTCGGTGTGCCCGCGAGAGCTCAGGTTCCCACGTCACCAATGCCTCGACCTTGCCTGCGGCGAGGTACTCGGAGTGGAGACGATGATCGATAGCGACCACAACAATATCGTCCTCAGTCAAGTTGGCCTTCTTGAGTGCCCGTCGCAGCATGTGAAGGCCAATGGCGCTTGCGTCAATCCCGATTCTCTTGCCCTTGAGATCCTCTAGAGTCTTGATGGCCTCTCCTGCAACAAGAGCATCCGCGCCGGCCGACTCATCGATGACAAAGACAATCTGATCATCCGCACCATACGCCATGTTTTCGATCGCAAACTCGTTGGTCGTGGCGATGACATCCAAAAGACCTGCTCGATAGGCGCGATTTTCTTCTGCCGTCGACTGCGTGTCGACGAGTACGACCGAGACCCCTTCTAGGTATCCTAGGTCACGTGCTAGGTAGGCTAGTTCAAAGGATGGCCACTTGGAAAACCCGATTCGAATTGGTCGCAACTCGCTTGGGCTCTTCTTGCAGCTGGCAAGCAGCATCACAAGCATCGCGATGCACGACACCTTGAGCAGCAAATTACGCATGGGTTGCAACGTCACAGGCGTCCCAAGGCTCTCCGTGGCGCTGTCTCGCAGCTCGCTTCCGTGACATTGCATTTCGAGAGTATCGATGCGATCCCAAAGTCCTGCAAGGGACGATGCCGCCATCACCAGAAGTTGCCAGTGTCCCGCAATACGAAGGGCCGCCCTCGAGCGGCCCTTCAAGCACCTAGTAAAATTACGTGATACGCGAACTATTCACAGGGTAGGCCGGTAGCGGTATCGGTGCCATCTTCGCAATCGATTCCACCATCTTCGCCGCCTTCACCCGCTTCTTCCGCACAACCAACAGCAGACGGCAGATTGTGGTCCGCGACAGCAGCGTTACCAGCGGCACCATCGTCGTCCTCTTCTGCCTCTTCTGCGCCATCGTCCGTGTCATCGCAGGCGAGACCGGTCGTTGCGTCTACGCCATCTTCACACTCAATGTCGTCCGTGTCGGCAGGATCTTCTGCTTCGCCATTGTCGGTGTCGTCGCAAGCCAGACCGGTGTTTGCATCCGTGCCATTCTCACACTCGATATCGTCGCCGTCTTCTGCCCCCGACTCACAAGACGCGCCTTCGTCGTCGTCGTCGTCAACGCACACCAAACCAGTGTTCGCGTCAATGCCGTCTTCACATTCAATATCATCGGTGTCGCCCGACTCAGAGGGAGTTGGACCGTAGACAAAGCCGGTGCTCGTTGCGTCGCCAATGTAACGAACAGCGCCAAGATTAAACGGAGCCCCAGCGGAGGCGATATCAAATCGTGAGTCGATACGCCCTTGGCTTCGAGGGAACACGAGGCTTGGTGCCGTTGGGCCATCAGCGAAAGCCAGTCGATATCCTGTGCCACGAGGAATCGAAATTGAGAAGGAACCATCTGCAGCAACAGGCGCCTGTGCAACCGTGCCCGCCGAGTCGACGACGCGAACAGTAGTTACCGCCGAGGGGAACGACGATAGAGCGACCGTACCACTAACGACTTGCTCACTTTTGCCAGACTGGCAGCCAACAGAAAGGGTGAGCAACGCCGCAGTGGCGAGGCCCAAGGTGTGGAATCGTTTCATAAGAGTCTCCAGGTAATTGTTATGGTGTGGATAGGAAGCGGACTTGCTCCCGATCTCTAGCCATTAGTGGCCCACTCCTCAAAGAACCTTACTGAGACTTTCGAATATCTACCCACGGGAACACTGGCTCGAATCCAGTGAGAATCGCTAGAACTACGCCTTCGAAGATGAGTTTGACGCTGGCGGAGACCAGCCTACCCACTTGAGCGCCGATGGCAGCGCAATCAGGGCTAGCGGTAATTTAACGATGAGCCCTGAGATGATCGCAATGGCCATGGGCCGGAGCATGGCGGCGCCTTCTCCCACGCCAAGCGCGATTGGGAAGAGCGAGAGTGAAGCGACCAGAGACGTCATGATAATCGGTGTTGCGCGCTCTGATCCCGCTTCGACAAGGCACTCGATAGCCGTTTCTTTGCCTGCCGCTTGCGCTTCAAAGACGAAGAACACGCTAACTTCGGTGACGATACCAACCACCATGATTAGCCCCATCATTGCTGTGATATTGAGTTCCACGCCGGTTAGCCACAAGCCGACAAATGCTGCTGCTGCTGCACCGAGAGCAGGCAGAAGCGTACAGAGAGCAACTCGGAACTCTTCTGTGAGGTAGAGCAGCACGACAAAGATCAGAATGATTGCTGCTCCGAACGCCAAAACCAAAGAGCGAACGGCACGTTGCTGTTCTTTGTAGAGGCCTCCGAGGCGATAGTAGGATTGGGGCGGCAAGAGACCTGGAGTTTTCAGAACCTTCTTTACCTCGCGAATGACCGAGCCCATGTCGCGCCCTGTAATGCGGCCACTAATCGCCACCATTCGTTTGAGGTCTTCTCGGGCTATTTGCGCCTGCCCTTCACTAATGCGAATGGACGCCACGTGCTCGAGGGCAAAAGTTGTGCCGTCGCGAGCGCGTATGGGCATTCTTCTTAGTTCTTCCATGCGCATGGTCTGTGTGCCTTCGGTCCAAATCCGAACATTCACCATTTTGGGCCCCTCTTGAATTTGCGTGGCTACCGAGCCATCTAAGATTTTTGAGAGCTGCTGAGATATTTCATCGGCAGAAATATTCCGAAGGGCGGCAGCGTCTTGCTTTACATCAATCTCCCACGCATTGCCGGCGAGAACGACGCCGGGTTTCACATCGACCACGCCCTTAATCGCTGCAATGGCATCCGCAATTTTAGGGCCAGCTTCGCGCAAAGCCTGGTAGTTGTCTCCAAAGATCTTGATCTCGATTGGTTGAGGGGTTGCCGTTAGGTCACCGATCAGGTCCTCCATAAGCAGGGCCATTTCAATTTCGACGCCGGGAACCCTGGCGTCGAGCTTTGCCCGTATCGTCCCCATGACCTGCTCTAGAGATGCTCGTGGTTGTGGCACAAGGCGAATAAAGAAGTCGCCTTCGTTCGCTTCTCGAAGTCCACCGCCAAGCGCTAGACCGGTTCGGCGAGAATAGGTGCGGACCTCTGGAGTCTCCGCCAAGACCGTTTCGATTTGCCGAATTCGACGATCGGTTTCCGTTAGAGAGGTTCCGGAAGGGACCACATAGTCGAGCACGAAGCCGCCTTCGTCGACCTTTGGCATAAAGCCGCTTCCCGTTTGCTGAAAGCCGTGGAATCCAACAAGAAGGATGGGCAGCACGATTCCGAGGGCCATCCAGGGCCGCGGCAAGATCCACTGCAGAAGGCGCCTGTAGGCAAGAAGCAGTCTCCCCCGAGGGCGTGGCTTGTGTTCGGAATTGGTAAGCAACAAATCCGTCAAAGTGGGGACGGCAAGCAAAGCGATTAGGAACGAAACGGTGAGACACACCGCGATGGTGAGCGCGAGCGGTTTGAAAAACGCACCGCTCACACCATCCACAAAGGCCATAGGCGCGAAGATAATGATGGTTACCATCGAGGAACCCGCGAGTGGCCTTACGAACTCTCTTGCCCCCTGCGCAATTCTCTCTCGGTGCGTACCTTGGAGCGCAGGGAGCCTTCTCACCAAGTGCTCAATCATCACAAGGGCATCGTCGATCACCAAACCGACTGCCGCTGCAAGACCTCCCAGGGTCATGATATTGAAGCTCTGGCCCAGCAGTAGCAGAACCAGCGCCGTGATGGCCAACGTGAGCGGCACACAGAGGATGGCAACACTTGAGACACGCCAGTTTCCAAGAAAAAGTAGCAAGACCACGAACGCCAAAACTATGCCGACAATGAGCGCATCTCGCGCCGATGTCGCACTGGCAACGATGAGTTCGCTTTGATCGTACCAATTCGAAATAACGATATCTTTGGGGAGGTTCTTCTCCATCTCTTTCAATGCGGAGTCGATCGCCTTCGCGATTTTGGTCGTATTGCCATTGGGTTGTTGATAGATCTGAAAGATGACCGCGCTCTTGCCATCTGCCCGAACGCGAATCCACTGAGGCTGATCCGCAAGTTGCACCTCTGCGACATCGTCGACTCGCACGACAGCGTTGTTTCGGGTGGAAACAATCGTCTTGGCAATGTCTTCGCGATTGGCGAGCCGTGAGTTGCCAAGGATTAAGTAGAGGCGTCCCAGATCTTCAGTCTGCCCGACTCCGAGCACGTCGTTGGCGCGGGCGACTGCTTGCTGCACATCGTCCATGCTCAGTCCGTGAGCCAGTAGGTGATCCCGATCGACGATGACTTGATACTCCTTGGTTTCGCCCCCGAGGATGCCCACTTTGGCAACGCCTGGAATGGACTGCACCATGGGGCGCAACTCATAGAGGGCCATCTCTCGCAATTGGGCTAACGAGTGACGATCGGAAGTGAGCGTATAGCCAAGAACGGGAAAGACCGTTGGGTCCATCCGACGCACTTTAATGCGAGTCGCCAAAGGCAAGTCGGCACGCACCTGGTTGATTGCAGATTCGATCTGAAGCGTGGCGGCAACCATGTCGGTCCCCCATGCAAAATCTACGGAAACTTCTGAGCTACCACGGCTGGTATTCGATCGAAGGTGCTCGACCCCAGGAACGGCCCGTACAGCTTCTTCGACCACAATCGTAACTTCGACTTCCATCCGTTCGACAGGTTGGCTGCCGGAATCGAGAGTGATGACCACTCGGGGAAAGGTGGTTTGAGGAAAGAGGCTTACCGGCAGTGCCAAGGCGGCCAGAGCCCCGCCAATTGCGAGGGCGACGAGCCCTAGTAGGATGGACTTGCGGTGTCGCTGCCCCCATGTGAGTGGTGTACTCATGGATCGATGATGACTCTCATGCCGTCCTCGCTTTGGTACGCACCGATCGTTATGACCTGTTGCCCTTCGCTCAGAGTCGGTCCGCGAACCAGCAAGTCAAGTTCTGATTCGTCCACGACCGTAACGTCTTGCACACGAGCATGCCCATTTTCAATCGTGAAGATTCTTGACTCGCCTCCAGAGGAAACCAGCGCCGACCGCGGGACAATGAACCCATCGGCAGGACCGAGAGCTATCGTTCCCACGATCGTTTCACCAAGCACCAGGGAACTCGAATCCGTTAGCACCACAGACACTCTTACAAAATTCGTGTTGCTGTCGACTTGCCTATCGACACGCAGAACCTTACCGCTCGCTGGCCCCCTGCCAGCTGCCTGGGAATCGACTCCCGTTATGGAGACGGGCATGCCGTGATGAATCTTGTGAGCCTTGGCTGGCTCAATCCAAAACGACGCGCCGATAGACTCGTCTTCGGCAATACTAACGATGGGCAAACCGGCGGAGACTTGACTGCCCGGCTGACTTTCGATTTTCGACACGACGCCTGCGAGCTGGGCCCGACTGGTTTGCGTTGTCGAGAGTTGCCCGGAGCGTCGCATGGTGGTCACGGCTTGCTGCGCCCGACGAAAGCGTCCTTGCGCCTGAAGGAGCTCTTCTCGCGTTGCAAAGCCGTCGCCTTGTCGATTCTTGGTTTGTTCCAGTCGATCGCCCGCCTCTTTGAAAAGGTCTGAAGTTTCTTTCGCAAGCAAGGCGGTCTGCGGACTGCGCTCTGTGACAAAGAGTGGGGCACCAGCTTCGACGTGCTGTCCTTCCGAGACAGCAAAGGAGGTGAGCCTGACTTCAAACGGAAGAGAGTATCGGTGAATGGTGCTTGGGAGAGCCGACATCGTTCCATACACGGTCCACTCTTGCTGCATAGTGTCAGCTTTGAGAGGCACCGCACTCACGTGAATGCTTGTTTCGAGTGCCGGGCTTTTTGCAGCATTGGCATGCTCCTTCGCATCTTGGCATGCCAATTGTACGCTCGTTAGCACAGCCACCAGCCCAATGGGCCACAGCGAATTGAGGAAGCGATGTCGAAGTTTAGGGGGAGAAAACATGAAGAGTCCCGCTCTCTGAAAACAACGCAAAGCGTGCTTCTTGTAGCCCCAGACGCTCGCGGATTTGCTGAAGCCTGAGGTCGATTAACGTGGAACGTGCTGCGTAATACACAAGTATGTCGACCTCACCTCGGGTCTTTGCGTGATCGTAAAACGCTACGAGTTTTTCCTGCCTCTCGATGGCAGTGCCGAGAATCTCTAGCGTGGCTTGCGCGCCTTCCACTTGTACGATGGCAACGGAAATACGCTCTCGAGCTTGATTTAGCCGCTCCATGTAAAAGCTCCCAATCTGCTTTGCCTCGGCCTTTGCTGCCATGCGCTCGCCCTGCCCTCGACTTAAAAACGGTAGACCGACTTGAAGGCTCGGTCCAATCGCAATGAAATCCCCCGGATCTTGGGCGACCTGAAGGGCCAATTGAATCGCAGGGAAGGCCCGTCTACTGGCCGCTTGGTAGCTGGCGTCGCGACTCTGAATTCCAAGACGCAGGGCCCGCAGGTCGGGTCTTCGTTGCTCCAGTTGCTCAAACAACTTCGCTGCGCTGCTGGGCGTGTCGCGCTCGGGCGCCGAGCTTGGCTCCGTTAGGTGCGAGACAACGTCGGGCATGCCTCCCAATAGCCCTTGGAGCTGCGCCTGAAGCACCGCCGTGTCCCGACGATTCATGGCGCTGGCCGCTTGTGCCTGGCCCAAAACCGCTTCGGTGCTAACGAGATGACTTCCGAGAACGGTACCTTGGCTCGTCGCATGTTGAATGCGCAAACGCACCTCCTGAAGCTCAGAAATGTTCTTATCGTGAACTCCTTGAGCATCTTGCAGGATGAGTATCTGGTGCGCGAGGAGTTGTGCTACTAGTGCTATTTTCCATTCGGCCCAGACAATATCAAGTTCGACGCCTTGTGCTGCAAAGTCAGCGGCAGCCTCTTGCGGGCCGCGTATAAACAATTGTTCTAGCGACCAAGCGAGCTGTGCCGAGTAGCCAACTCGGTTTCCCGCGGTTTTTCCCGCAGAGGGAATGTAGGCGCTGACGTTTAGCGTTGGGTTGGGTAGCAAGCCTGCGGCAACAACTTGCGCCGCTGCGATTCCACGCGTATCTCGAGCGCTCTGGAGGCTCGGATTGGATACCACTGCGAGCAATCCCACCTCTTCGGGCGTAAACCCATCCGAGGGGTCGATTTCTACGGGATCCAGCTTGGAATGCTCGAGCGTAGACACCCATCGAGTCGCCTCCTTCACGGCGATTGGTTGCGTGATAGGTGACACCGTTGGACGGATCGACAAGGGAACGCCGCATCCACTCACGATCACGACAAGACCGACGTGAAATAGAACTGTTCTTACAGCGCACGCAGTCACGTTGCGACTGTCGTGACCGAGACCTGAAGTGTTCAATCTAAGAGTCCTCCTCAACAGGAGCCACACGCTCATTCCGAAGTGAGAGTTGAAAACATGCTCCTCCGAGCTTTGAGGTCGTCGCCTGGAGGTGGCCTCCATGCGCACGTGCGATGCGCTCAGTGAGCGGGAGCCCGAGCCCCAGCCCCTGTTTGTGTTTGACCCGATCACCCGCTATGGCGGTATCTGGCGATCCCTTCAAGGCGTCCGGCCCTGCAGCGGCCTGCCACGACAGTGCGTTGGGAGCGAGACCTGGGCCATTGTCGTCAACTTGCAACACGATCGTGGAGAGGGCCTCGACTTCGAAACTCACTGAAACCAACCCGCCTGGAGGCGTATGCTCCAAAGCATTACTCACCAAATTCCAGAGCCCGGTTGACACGAGATCGCTTGCTCCGTCAAGTTCGAAAGCTGTTGCTAACTCAGAAGAGTTCCAGTTCAGTGTTATGGCCTTCTCCGCCGCGACATGCCTAGCTCGAATCGCAATCGTCTCCATGGCCTGTACAACGTAGAATCGCTCCCGCTGCCCGCCTGGCAGGTCCTGCATACGAGCAAGACTTAAAAGCGAATTCACCAGTTGAGCCAGCAATCGCAACTCGGTCAGGGTGGTCTTGCCCGTGGCCTCCCACTGTTGTTGGTCCCGCGGGTGGCGAAGAGAAACTTCGAGTTCCAGAATGGCAACAGCCAGTGGCGTTCGCAGCTCATGAGAGACCTCAGATGCGTACCTATCAAGCGCTTTGGAGGAGGTCTCTAAGCGACCTAAGAGAGAGTTGAACGCTGCCACCAGCCTCTCTAGGTCCAGGTCTTGAGGCGTTGCGGTAATACGTGCCGCCAGGTCGTGGGCGCCAATCTCTCCCACCGCCTGCGTTACCTCGTGCAGAGGGGCAAAGGCTCGTCGACTAATTGCGAAGGCGCCAGCGACACTAAGGCCGACGCTGACCGGCATGGCGATGAGAATCGCCCAGAAGACACTCTCGCTGGCTTCTTCCAAGATTGAATCGCCCTCTGGCGCTTCGCTATCAAGGAGGGCTTCGCTAGCCTCTTCTCTCTCCTCTAGAGCAATCGCGCCCATCACAGCGAGAGCCAGCACCAACAAGCCCAAGAGCGAAGCTGCCGAGAGCCAAATTGCCACCCTTCGCTCAAGTGGTCGCAAGCGTTTTGTTGATTTCGTCATCGGGACTTGCGTTGCTCTAGTACGAACCCCGCTCCTCGCACCGTTCGAATCTCGATGCTTGTCCCTGCGAGTTTCTTGCGAAGATGAGAAAGATGCACGTCGAGAAGGTTTGTGCCCGGATCAAACGCGTAGCCGAATGCGTCTTGTAGTAGCGATTTGCGAGACACGATTTCACCGCTTTTCTGCATGAGCGCTTCCAGTAGGCTAAACTCTCGCGGAGATAGTGGCCGAGCATCCTCGCCTGTAATGAGCGCAGCTTGCATGTTGGGATCGAGGCGCACATCACCAAGGCTGAGCGGTGACCACCGAGGCGATGTCGCCCTGCGTACGAGCGCAGATAGGCGAGCCAATAGCTCTTCAAACGCGAAGGGTTTCACGAGGTAGTCATCGGCCCCCGCATCGAGTGCTTGCACGCGAGAGTTGATTGCATCGCGGGCGGTAAGCACCAATATGGGTACGCGCGACTGCTGATCGCGCACCTGCTCGATGACCTCGATGCCATCAATGTCGGGTAGTCCCAAATCGAGAACTACGGCATCGGGTGCTGTGCACTGAAGTTGCTCAAGGCCGGACCTGCCCGTGTGCACGATGACCGTCTCATGTCCCTCCTCTCGAAGGCCGCGACCAAGTATGGTTGCCATTTTCTCGGAGTCTTCTATGACGAGCACGTGCATGGGTAAAATAGCCTTGAGGGCATTGTGCCTTCCAGGAAGGTTTCTACACCGTCTTGATGTGTGAATGCGAAGTGCAAGACTACGACGGCTTCTTGAATGTGAAGATTAAGTCTGGGTTAAGACCTGCGCTTCGTTCATTTGAGATGGTTTTCTCTTGAAACTTCGTAAGGTTTCTTCGTGCGCGGCGACAAACAAGCGTGAACCATGAAGCACTGAGGTCGTGGACTCGTTTGATCCCATTTCGTGCGGGGGCAGCCGTCCTCAACTGGGTCTATCGACGCGGCCCAGGGGGAGCGAGAGAGCCGAATTGGAAGGTTTCGGATCGCGAGCTCGGGTATCCTGCAATGGCGCTCAATATCTCATCACCCTTTCAACGCCGAGCGTACTTTTTTCCCCGTGCGTACTGGCGTCGCTTGATGAGTCTTCACTTTGGTCGCTTTATTGACGCAACCCTGAAACCCGGGCAGGTCTTTCTCGATGTTGGCTCGAACATCGGCTACTACACTCTTTTTGCGGCGGACAGAGTCGGAGCCAGCGGTGGCGTTGTGGCTTTCGAGCCGGAACCTGTGACGTACGAGTCTGTTCTGCGAAGCGCTCGGGCCAACGCGTTCTCCAACGTTCGCTGTGTACATGCTGCGCTTTCTGACAGGCAAGACCGGCTGGCGTTTTACCAAACCGAGGACGGTTCGGCTCATTCGCTGGTGCCTGAGGTGAAGGGGCGAGAAAATCGGTATTCGGCGACGGTGAACGTTCCCGTGACCTCTCTCGATCATATGCTTGCCAACGGCGAGTTGGAACTTACTCGAATCGATTTGATAAAGGTCGATGTTGAAGGAGAAGAAGCGCGGACCGTTGCCGGGATGGTGACGAGCTTGGCCCACTTTGCATATCCCGACGTTTGGGCAGAGGTTCGTGGTCCCAACGGATCGACGCGAGCACCGAATACCTACCCCGCTGTGGCAAAGGTATTGTGCGGCCTAGGCTACAAGCCCTTGCGGTGGAGTGAATCGGGATGTGATGCCGTCCCGGACTCGGGGATCGATGGGCGGGAAGACGTGTTATTCCGCCATCCAAGCCGAGCACAGATGGAATCCTAGGATTTGGCGAATTTCACATTGCGATGGGCACTAGGGACAATTCTAACGTCTCTGCTGAGTGTCTGCGCAGCGAGTGCTTGCAGCAGCGAAGTCGAGACCTGCTTGATGGGGGCCGAGGCGTGCGAACTAGCTTCTCTGTGCGAGGGACTAAACCAGCAGTGCTCAAGCGACGAAATGTTCGTGGGGTTGCTCGAGAACTTACAAAGCCCCTTGGACTTGCAAGATGCCGATGGGCGTCGAGGCGACTATGTACTTCAGAACGATAAAATCACGGTAGTCATCGATAGTCTGGGAGAACCGCATGATTTGGCTCCGACGGGGGGCACGATTATCGATCTTGGAGTTCGAGGTGGCAACGATGATGTCAATCAACTGTATCAGATAGCCGGCATACTCCCAGATGACGCTTTTGCGTATACAAGCATCCAGCTAGTTGATCAGTCGCCCGACATGGTTGCTCTCGTTGCCAGAGGAACTCTTAGTGGCAGATCTGAAGTAGACATCGTAACGCGCTACGAGCTCAGGGCATGTGAAGAAGGCCTGCGCATCCGCACAGAGCTTTCCAACGGTACGCCAGATGTGCTTTCTCTAACCATTGCCGATGTTAGCCACTGGGGACAGCGCAATGCGGTTCCTTTTGCGCCCGCGCCGAGTGAGGGATTTGCGCACCCAGAATTGTCTCTGCGGGGGTTGCAGGACGCCGTGGCGAGCTATGACTACGTGCTCGCACGAGCGGCCGAAGCGAATGCACCGAGCTACGGATTTCTCCGTTGTGATAAATCGCAAATCAAGGGAGTCAATAGCTCAGGGCTTTCTGCTCTTGGAACAGCGATTGGCATTGTGCGCCCTGGAGAACAACGAAATTATCAGCGGTTTATTAGTGTTCAGCAATCTTCTGATCTGGGTGCGGCTACAGCCTTTGTCTCGGAGGCTCGAACAATGCTTCACGGGGATCCTCTGCCTGAGAAAATCACCGGAGAGGTCGTCGCTGAAGGATTGGCCTTCGAGGGAGGCCCTCGGCGTGGGACGATCCTTATCTCGGAAGATCTCGGAGACGGAAGCTACCGGCCTCTGACAACGGCAAGCCCCGATGCGATGGGGCACGTAGAGGCAACCGTCACATCGCGCAATCCACTTCTGTATGAGTTGTGGAGTTTTGGGCGAGTGATTGCGAGTGGCAGGATCGCTTCAGGCCTGCAGCGCACCTTGGGAACGATCGAAGCCGAGTTGCCAGCACGGCTGAGTGTCTCCGTCACCGCAGAGGGAGCCGCAAGCTACGCAACACTTGTCGTTCATCCGGCGGATAGCGCCGAGGAAGAGCGATTGCAGGGAACACTCATGGGAGGTGGAATTGCCCCCTGTGCTCCTTGGCTCGGTCCAGCGGCCGGCTCCTCTCCAGCCTGCAATCTGGTCACGATAGAGCCACAGGGAACAGACTTTGAGCTTCCAGCGGGGCGGTACCAGCTGTGGTTTACAGCGGGCACGGATTGGTCGCTGAAGCGCGTGGATGTGGAGATCGGTGCCGGAGAAGTGGAAGGCATAACGGTGAACCTCCAATCAGTCCCCGTTGCACCTCCCAATTGGCTCTCCGCAGATCTTCACGTACACGGCAGCGCCAGCTTTGACTCTTCGTTGCCCAACCTCGATAGGGTTCGGACCTTCATTGCTCATGGCATTGATGTCATTGCGGCAACCGACCACGACTTTGTGACTGACTACCAGAACGCCGTGGACGCGCTTGGGCTTGGCGAAGAACTCGTTGTGATGGGTGGCCTCGAAACCACGTCGGGGATTCCCTTTATGGAAGTGCCAGGCGAGAGTCTTCCCAAGACCATTGGCCACTTTAATCACTGGCCAATGTTAGTAGATCCACTTGCTCCTCGAGGCGGCGCGCCCTGGGATGAAGGTGTCGAACCCGGCGATCTATTTGAACTGCTCACGCCATTTATGGGCGAGGAGCCCATTCATATGCTCAATCACCCTTGGGATGATCCGGATGGCGGTCGAGACTTGGGGTACCTCCGCGCGATCGGCTTTGACCCGCGGGTACCGATCAAATTAGCCGGCCAGAGCCACCAAAACGCGTTCCTTGAGCACGCGGCTAGCGGTGGCACTCGCAACATTGACTTTGACCTCATCGAGGTTCAGAACGGTGTCACTGCAAAGCTGGTTCTGCAAACTCGAGTTCTGTGGTTCTCCCTTCTCTCGCAGGGCTTCGTTCAGACCGGGGTCGCCAACAGTGACTCTCATGATCTCACGCGTCGCCTAGGCTTTGGCCGAAGCTACGTTGACGCAGGAATGGATGTGGCCAGCTTTGATGTGGCTACCTTCAATAGAGCACTCAAGGACGGCAAGGTCGTCGCAGGCAACGGAGTGGTCGTGCTGGTCTCGATTGTGAGTGCGGCTGGGGAATTGCGAAAATCCCTGGGCTTTACCCCGTACCAACCACAACCCGGCGACCTTCTCGACATTCAAGTTCGGGCGCCCCCGTGGGTTCCGGTCGACGTTGTCCGAGTAGTTAGCTCCAAAGGTGAAGTTGTCATCGCCTCGGGTAGCGACCTAGTACATCCAACCGATCCGCTTGGAACCGAAGGTGTGGTCCGGTACAAGGGTCGCATTCCCCTTCTCGGTGTTTTACCGAACACATCAGATTCGTGGGTTCTCGTGGAGGCCGGGCTGGAATTTCAGCCAACGGCCGATCTAAACGATGATGGCGTTCCTGATACCTCCGACAACAATGGAGACGGTGTCGTGGATGTTCGAGATGTTGCGGACGGCGAGAGCGTCGGTCCACTGGATACTCCGGCGAGCCCGAGCGACCCCTCAGACCCTCGATACGCAATGACTCGAGTCTTGCCCAAGGCTTGGCCGTACGGCTTTAGTAACCCCATACTCTTGGATAGAGCCGGCGATGGATGGTCGGCCCCGGGACTACCTTCTCCATGATAGGAAGACAAGCATGCCTGCTGCTGGTAGTGCTGGTAGTGCTTGTGCACGGTACTGGCGTCGCCTTCGCAGACACTCGCTGCAATGCGCGCATGGCTCCGGTTTCCCTCTCGACCAACGAGACAGGCTTGGACCAGGCGAGAGATGCCTGCACATCCAGGAGCCTAGGAATTGCTCTTAGCGGGCTAAGCTTGGTCGATACTGGCAACTACTACGGTACCCTTGTCGGCTCTCTCTTCCTCGACTATCATCATCCACTCCGCGACCGGTATGAGCTGTCGATTACGGGACGGGTCTATGACTACCGCTTTGCGCAATCGGCGGTGTTTAAGAGCACCGAAACATCGATTGGCCCCGTAAGACTGGAACTCTTGCGAAGCTGGCATGCCTCCTTTGGCGGCCATTCCTCGACCTTTGCGGTCTCACTACGGAGCGACGTCCCATGGAGCAATCGCAGCGACGAGTCGCTCACAATTTCTGCAAGTCCTGGTGCGTGGGCCAGTGTTCAGCTGTCCCAGCAAATACAACTGCACGCTCGTGTGTCTGGTTTGTTCTGGGGCATCTTTCCAGCAGACTCCTCTGAGGTTCGCACGGCTGCCTTGGCGTCGGCCGACGCTGCCTTGGCACCATGGCGACCACTCTCAATATTGTTCGGAGTGCAGGTTCAGGGCGGCTGGTATGGCCCAGGAATTGACCATGTACAGCTGCGTGGGGGCGCCCGACTCGGTATTTGGGGGGGCAACTCACTGGAATTAAGCGCCGCTATGCCAGTAGCAGGAGCGGACAGAACAGACCTCTCGCTTTGGCTTGGTTTCCGCCGAGCGCTTCCCGGAGGGGGATAGGCATCGGCAGATTGCAGGCACCTGCAGCGCGAATAGGCAAAGACGAGAGAGCTAAGTAAGGTTTGATGGGCGCCATGCCACTCACTAGTGAACATCTAAAAAACGCCCCTAACAAAGGCACTGGACGGAGAATCAACAATGAGCAAGATGAAATTTCTATATGGCGTGATTGGCGGCATCGCACTCTTGGGCAGCGCCTGTGCCACAGAGCAGCCAACTCGCTCGGCACAGAGCATTCAGAGCGGCGACCGAATCATGGTGAGCCTGTCCAACGATGGAACCGGGCAGCTTCAGGCCTCGGCGATCGGTGTTGAGGCGGAGGAGGGTGGTGAAGACGATGGGATCGACTGCGAACAAGAGGGCGAGCATGAAGGCGAAAATGAGGGCTGCCTGCCAGCACCAAGTCCCGCGCCTCCTGCCACGACAGCCAGTATCATTATGGCGAACTTTGGCCAAGACACGGCGCTCGATAGCTTGAGTGTTCTCGACATCGACATCGCGCTCGATGGCGCAAACCAACCATTGGCAGCTGGTACCTATTGGTTCGCTGGCGAATATCAAAATGATGGGCTGTTCCACGCAACCGTACAGAAGACGGGTACGAGCCCACACCTTCGAGTTCTCAGCGTTGTCCAGGATGTCGTGGTTCATGACGATGGCAACGTGACGCTTCGAATGCTGGACCAAGACATTAATGTTTCCGGTTCACTCGCGCTTACCGAGGTGCAGTCTCTCGAAGAAGCTACTGAAAATGAGACGGATGGAATTGAATGTGTCCAAGAAGGCGAACACCAAGGGGATAACGAAGGCTGCTAACCAGTCTCGGTTAAGCAGAAGTTGAGCAAAATGCGGCGCAGCGCTGTGGCTTTCGCTGCAGCGTTGTGTCGCATTTGGTCGTTCATCCACATGGCGGCTCTCGATGGTAATGCTCAAGTTGAATTCGAGAGACGCACCTTCGCGTAGTTCACACGGCGCTGGTGCTAATCATAATTCTTAGAGATATCGAGTCGCAGCCGAAGTGATTGTGCCTGCGCCCTATGGAGACAAACGAGCAAGGACTTCCGCCACCTTGCCTAAGTGCGACGCAGATTGGGAGAGAAAGAACGGAAGGTTTTGTTCACGCAGGGCACTCACTAGTACAGAACAGTTCTGTTCCAGGTTCAATTGACCACGCACCACTTCCATCCGCCAATCCTCGTGCTCGGCATTGTCGCGCTCTGCGTCGTATTGACCACAAAACAAGTACACGCGGACGATAGGGGCCGGGCGAGAGCACGGTGTTTACCCGCAGACGCCCAATGTCGCAGCGGAGTTCCTGGAGTACGACATCCCGAATCTCCAAGGCGAGGAGAGTCTGGCAGCAGCGGAGCATCCGCGGCGGCATTTTTCCCAGGTCTCATACTCCACGGCTCAGGCCACTTTGCTGCCGGAGACTCTGAAACTGGAACCAAGCTCTTTTTGTTGTCGGCTCTCGGCGCTGGGATAGCGACGCTTGGTGGCGTTAGCTTGGCCTCGACGGGCGCCAATCGCAACGTGAGCGCAGTGGGCATTCCGCTGCTGGTCTCGGGCGTTGGGATCTTTGGAATCAGTTGGATTGCTGACCTCTACGGCTCGGCCACAGGAGGAACGAACGCTGGGCCGCCGGAACCTACGCCCGTGTCACTTAGCTTGGGATACGGTCGCGTTGACGATCCACAATTCCTCTACGAACACTTCGCAGTTCTCTCGGCAGCATTTCAGTTTGGGCGGTTTCAGTTGGAGCCTTCCCTTTGGGCAGCCCTTGGGGCAGATAACGATCGCTCACGTGTGGCTGGATCGTATTCTCTATGGAAAACGGGTCTAGGCACCGAGGTGAAGTTGCAAGTCGCAGGCACCCTGCACAACTTTTCCGACGAGGGCTTCGCAACTAGAACCGCAGAGTCCTCACTAGCGGGCCGATGGAACCTCGGTAGTCTGGGGCCGCGGCTGGCTGGCTCCTTCGCCGTTCTCAGCGCAGGAGTGGGCTACGAGTCGATTGATCTTCAGATGGCAGGAACCACAACCGGCTCCTCACTTTTGCTTGGCAGGGCTGGCTTTGGAGCCTTTCTTCCTGGCGGCGGTGAGGCGGAGTTTCACTACGATCATCGACGCGACACCTTTGCTGGAGGCTTGACGCCCAGTCGACGACGCGGCTCAGGCTTTGCTGGGTCTGTGGGCGTTTCACTGCGGCAACCACTGGGGCGCCGCTTCGCCTTCAAACTCGCCAGCGAGCTTGGTTCGGCTTGGGTCGTCTCGAGCGGGCTCGAAGTTCGCTGGGGAGCTACGCAATGACTACACACTGCAGATACCTGCCACTGCTTCTTTGTCTAATCACTGCGTGCATTCGTCCAGGCGACGACAGGCCAAGCATGGATCAGGATGTTGGCGTTGCAAGCATCCCGGGATTTGTTGTGGACGTCGACAACGGCCTGGCCGTCATACGAGAGTTCAGTGATACGCATCTCGTGCTCTGGGCCGAGGCGCCGGTTTTGTCTGCAGTGCTCGACCGCGAGATTGCAGGGCCACTGCGGCTCACGGTTCTCAACTGCATGCCTGGAGCGCAACTTCAAATGAACCAGTCGTGGTACCAGAGCCATTCGGAGAACGGTGTGACCGAGTGCGTCTTTGCGCTGGACCTAGCTGCTGGACCGAATCAGATAACGATTGCTCCGAGAGACTACGAGAGTGACGATCCATATCGCTTCGCAGTGATGGGCGACATTCAAACCGCCTTGGGCTCGTCACACGAAGTCTTCGAAGACATCTCGGCAATCCCAAAGCTCCGCTTTCTCGTTTGCACGGGTGACATCGTCCAAGACGGTGCTGAGTGGGAGTACGAACTCTTTCAAGAGAAGCTTCAAAGCCTCGCTATCCCGATCTTTACAACGGTTGGCAATCACGAGGTTCGCCAGCCACCTCAGCGGTGGCACGACCTCTTTGGACAGTTCTCTGTGCATTTTCGATTTAAGGGCGTGGATTTCTCACTTGTGGATTCTGGCAACGCATCGATTGATCCAGAGACCTACCAGCGATTGGCCAAGTGGTTAGACGACGGGAGAGAACGCGTCCACATTTTTGCCACGCACTTTCCGCCGCTCGATCCCATCGGTCCTCGGAACGCGTCATTTCGCAGTCGGAACGAAGGCGTCAAGCTTCTTACTCGGCTTGCAGAAGGAAGCGTTGACCTGATGCTTTTCGGTCACATTCACTCCTACTACAAATACGAGAATGCGGGCATTCCAGCCTACGTCTCAGGCGGAGGAGGCGCCGCGCCTGAGCAATATGATGGGATTGGCCGTCACTTTCTCGTCGTCGATGTCGATCCGGAAAGCGGCCTGCGCAAAGTGGCACGGGTGCCAGTCAACGCGAGGTAAGCTGTAGCATTCACAAGTCAGGTTCGCGGCTGACTAGTCGCCCTGAACCTGACTTGTCGGAGCGGTCTCGTTTGCTTCACTTGCGCCCGGCTTTGCGAGTAGTAGCAACACCCCCATCACAACAAAGAGCGCCCCTGCCCCGCGCTTGAGCCACAGCTCTGGCACATAGCGGCCTACAGCCGCCCCCGCGAGCACTGCAAGCGCGGTGGTAGCTATGAGCGCCAACGATGCACCGATGAAGACCGACCACTTCGATCCACCGCCACCCGCGAAGGCGAAGGCAGCAAGCTGCGTCTTGTCCCCCATCTCCGCGACGAAAATAGCCAGAAAAGTTCCAGAGAATAGCTTCCAGTCCATGTGAGCACTTTGCCGGCCAAACCTCTATTGTGCCAGTTCGGAGCGCCCCTGAGAGCTGTTCGCGCCCCAGTCTGAGCTGGATGTGCTCATGCTGTGCAACTAAGCTCACGGTCACCCTACTCAGGTGAGAGCCATGAATGACTTGAAGCAAATCGCCATTGGCGTTGGCATCTCGCTTGCCGTCGTCTGGTTGCTGCTCGCCGCCTTCCTCCTGCTGGCAAGACCTCGCGCTGCGTCGCTTCGAGAGGTGTTGCAGTTGCTTCCTGACACACTTCGGCTGCTGCGAAGGTTGGGACTCGACCCGGTCGTGCCACGGTCCGCGCGAATTCGTTTGTGGTTGCTCTTCGTGTACCTTGCGATGCCGTTCGACCTTATCCCGGACTTTATTCCCATCATTGGGCACCGATGACGCCATCATTGTTTGCATCACTCTGCGTTCGGTCGTGCGCCGCGCTGGGACCGAGCCACTCAGGCGAAACTGGCCGGGTACCGAGCAAGGTCTAGCCGCCCTTTGGAAGGTCGCAGGGCTTCCACAATCAGAGCGATAGTCGCCGGCTTTCACGTTGCCTTTGCTCCGTGAAGGATCCCTTTGCAATTTACCCCATGGGGCAATTTGCCTCTTTAACGGTTACCCCAAAACTCCAGCGAGAGCCGAGAGCTTCCAAGTGGCCCATGACATGCACTCTTCACTCTCGACATGAGGCCCGACCGTTGAATACTTCCTATCTACTAATCGCCGAAGATGATGCAGACCTTCGCAATTTGTTGTCACTTGCGTTTGAAAGAGCTGGGTACAAGGTACATCAATGCGCAAATGGAGTTGAACTTGTCCAGCGTCTGCAAACTCTCATCGAAGGAAAAGAAGACACAAAGATTCTCGGGTTGGTCACCGACATTCGCATGCCAGGCATCACTGGCCTCTCGATCCTAGAAGGTCTCCACGACCTGGGAGTGGCTCTACCAGTCTTTGTGATCACGGCTTTTGGGAGCCAAGAGGTTCACGCTCAAGCTGCGCGAATGGGGGCTGCTGGATGCTTTGATAAACCATTCGATATCGAGTCGTTGGTAGGCGCCGTTGTTCGGGCAGTGGGGATACACTAGGAAAATCACTCCAGGGCGGAGCTAGGAAACCTATGCGCATTGCGACCAAACTTGTCATTGGCTCTACAGCCGGCATGCTCTTCGTGCTGACCGTTCACGCGGTACTCACGTTTCGCCGTGAAATGGCAGTGATTGATGCGGACCAGCGCCAAGAAGGGCAAAGGCTCGCCCATGCGATGTCCCTAGCCGTTGGTTTGGAGTGGGACCAAGGCGGCAAGGAGGAAGCCCTGGCACTTCTGAGCGATGTTGCAAGGAGGGATTCAGACGTGCAGATGCGTTGGGTCGACTCGTCAACGCAGCGCGTTCCAACCGGCACGCAACGTGTGGACTCCGCAGCATTCTCCACTTCGGAGGTCACCGGCAGCTCCCAGGACGTTCTTCACAGCTACGCTCTAGTAAGAGATAGCGCGCACCCCCTTGAGCCGACCCGAGGCGCAATTCAAATCACACAAATTCTGTCAGACGAGAAGATTCGAGTTCAAGAATCGCTTAAGCATCTCGCTTTCGCAGTACTCATAATTCTTCTTATAAACGCATTTTTGGCAACACTCCTCAGTCGCCAATGGGTGCAGGAGCCGGTGGCTAAGCTCCTACTGATGGCCGAGCATGTCGGTAACGGAGAGTTCCACACAAGAGCAAACTTGACGCGCAAGTCTGGTCGAGAATTCGCCGACCTTGGTAGCGCTCTCAATGTGATGGCGAAGCGACTGCAAGAAATTCAATCCGCTCGCGAAGAAGAATATCAGCGGCGCATCGCCTCCGAGGCGCAACTCCAACATGCAGAACGCCTCATTACCGTTGGCAAGTTGGCCTCCGGTGTCGCGCACGAAATTGGTACTCCTCTCAATGTCATCACGGGCCACGCGGATATGATTCGTCGGGACCAGGTGGACGCTCTGGGTGCCATCAAAAGCGCAGAGGTCATTGGGGCCCATGCGGGACGAATCACGACCATTATTAAACAGCTACTGGGGTTCTCTCGCAGAAGCGGTCCACAGCGCACGCAGGTCGATCTGGCAGACTTGAGCAAGCAAGCTTCTGAGGCCATGCTTGGCGCTTACGCTGATAAGCGTGGGGTCACCCTTAGGGCAGACGGGCTAGACAAGCCCCGTCTGGCTTTCCTTGATGCGACGCAAATGCAGCAAGTCGTGAGCAACCTGGTGATGAATGGGATCCAAGCGATGGACGCCGGCGGCGTCCTCACGATCGACTTGCACACCGCCAAAGCATCTCCTCCGGCAGGCTTGGCTCTCGAGGCCGGTGAATTCCTGTGCCTGCAGGTCACTGATACCGGCAAAGGAATGTCCAAAGAGGAGCAACAGCACATTTTCGAGCCTTTCTTCACCACCAAGGATGTCGGCGAGGGCACCGGCCTTGGCCTCTCAATCGCCTACGGAATCGTTCGCGACCATGGTGGTTGGATCGAAGTTGACAGTGAACTTGGAAAGGGAACAACCTTCTCCATGTTTGTTCCCAGAGGTATGACGGCATGACGGCCAAGATACTCATTGTTGATGACGACCAAGGCATGTGTGAGCTCATTGCATCGGGGCTCACACGCCAGGGCTTCGAGTCGGTTTGGAGAACCTCTGCGATTGCAGCACTGGATGAGCTTGCCAAAGAGGACTTTGCGGCCGTCGTAACCGATCTTAACATGGCCCAAATGGGGGGGCTTGAATTCTGTAAGCGCACTCTGGAAATGAGACCGGGGCTACCGGTCATTGTGATTACAGCCTTTGGTTCTATGGATGCCGCAGTATCCGCGATTCGCGCTGGCGCCTACGACTTCATCAACAAGCCGGTCGACATCGATGCGCTCAGCCTAATCGTTGAACGCGCAGTTCGAGCCTCCGAGTTGCAAGCGGAAGTCGCTCGTTTGCGCAAAGCGGTAGACATTACAACGAACTTCGGCGAACTCATCGGCACAAGTCCGGTTATGAAACGATTGTACGCGCTTCTTGCGCGCGTGGCAGATAGCGATGCCAGCCTGCTTATCTGCGGAGAGACAGGAACGGGGAAAGAGCTCATCGCAAGAGCCGTGCACAGGCGCAGCCGTTTTGCGAACGCGAAATTCTTGGCAGTCAATTGTGCGGCGATGCCGGCACAGCTTTTGGAAAGCGAGTTTTTCGGCCACGTGCGGGGTGCCTTCACAGACGCTCGAACTGCTCATGTGGGCATCTTCGAGCAGGCCAATGGGGGCACCGTCTTCTTGGATGAGATCGGTGAGCTTCCCCTGGAACTGCAGCCGAAGTTACTTCGCTCATTGCAGGAGCGAAGTGTCCGCCCCCTGGGCGGCACGTCGGAGATTCCCTTTGACGTGCGCGTCATATGCGCCACGAATCGCGATCTTGAGACGGAAGTCGAAGAGGGGCGATTCAGAGAAGACCTTCTGTATCGGATCAATGTGATTCAAGTAGACGCGCCCCCGCTGCGAGTGAGAGGCAATGACATTCTACTCCTCGCCCAACGATTCGTTGATACGTTCGCGAAAGGAACGCAAAGGGCAGTTGAAGGGCTGGCCTCGCCAGCCGCCAAGCGACTGCTCAACTACGACTGGCCCGGCAATGTTCGCGAGCTACAAAACAGTATGGAGCGTGCGGTCGCTCTTGCAGAGCATGACAAAGTTGTACTCGAGGATCTTCCCGAGCGTATTCGAAGCCACCATCAGTCAAAACTCGTTGTGACGGCGGACGGCCCAAATGACTTTGTGCCAATCCACGAGATCGAGCGAAGATACATCCTCCAGGTGCTCGAGGCCTATGGTGGCAACAAGCGGCAAGCTGCGATCACGCTTGGGCTCGACAGAAAAACTCTGTGGCGCAAGTTAAAACAGTACGGCGTTACCTAGCGCGCGACTCGGCATCACAAGATCAAACGAACTCCTCCTAGAGCCGCAATTCGGTGGGGAAAGCGATCGCCCGGTGTCCCGATGAACATGTAGTTCTTTGGCACGTTCAGTTTCTTTGCCAGAGCCTCAATAAGCGGCGGCCCAAATTCGCCCTGTACCGCAACAAAGTCGATGCGAAGCTGTGGGTAGAGCCTGTCAATATGTTCAAGATGCTCGGCAAGCTGTGGAGGTACGTCCTCTTCGTTCTCGTAAACATGAATAACGCGCAACCGATCAGTCTGCTCGTTCTCAATAACGTACAAGGCCGCCCGATTCAGTTCTGCAGGGTCATCTCCTTTTGCAAAGTAGACGACGCTGCGCTTGTTGACACGGTCGATTAGTTTGGCAATTCGGCTTCGCAACCATTCATTCACTCCCTCTACCTTCTCCAAGAACGAACGAGAGATGAATAGAACGAGTTTTAGTAGGTGCAGTCGCAAGAACATGATGGCCACCACCGCGCCGGCTCCGGAGAAGTAGATTGCAAACATTCGCACATACTCGGGGTCGAGCAAGACGTTCCCGACGAGACCAACCAGCACAGCGATGAGGGCCAGTACTACCGTTGGCCAACTCGCACGAACGGACCTTGGGAGTCGATCACGTTTCGATTTGAGCAGCATGTTGCCGATAGCGAAGAGCGCCATGACAGAAAGAAACGAGAGCGTATAAACGCCAGCAAGAAGGGTCACCTCGCCTGCCGTTGCGACCAGAATCGAGCAACAGACGAGGAAGAAACTCAGAATGATCCAGTGATTCGTCTCTCGCCACGAGTTCTTCGCAAGCAAGAACTGAGGAAGGCATCGGTCGAGACTCATTCGCTTCATCAGGCCTGTCACGCCCACGTAGGAGGTCAGCACCGCACCGGAGAGCACTAGGACAGCGTCAATGCTGATCCAAATCCGCAAGATGCTTCCCCAAGATCGATCGCCCATTTGCGCGAGCAAATCCGGTGGCACTCCTTGAATCACAACCAGGGGAATCAACCCCAAAGACAGCAGGCTAATCAGAGGATTGAAGACCGCAACGGCAACCCACATGTTGCGAAGCGTCTTTGGGAAGACACCTTCCTTTTGCTCCTCTATGAAGTTTGCCGAGCTTTCGAACCCCGAGATTCCCAACATGGCAGCGGCGAATCCAAAGAAGAGTGCATGCATGAAGCCATCAGGGCTTGGCATATTCCAGTTTGCCGAGAGCATCGAAGGATCGGAGAGGACCGCAATGCTGCCACTGATCACGAGAACCGTGAGTGTGAACATGTGAAACACGAAAATTGCGAGTGCCACAACAGCGGACTCCGCGATGCCAACGATGTTTAGAAATGCGAAAATACCTAGCAATACAAGGGTCGCAGAGAATACCGGCAGCCCATCCCACAGATTGTGGGCGTAGTGCATCGCTTCCCCAGCACTGATCACCGCTGTGGCCACGTAGGAGAGCAGTGTCAATACTGCAGCCGCAGCTGCCATCCGCTTGTTGGTTGTGTTGAGCAGTACCGTATAGGTGCCGCCATTTAGCGGCAGTGCGGAGCCAACCTCAGCGTACACCTTACGAAACAGGTAGAGGACGGCAGCAACGATTGCCAATACGACTGGCGCGAGTGCACCAGCTTGCGCTGCACATAGCGCGGAGACATACAGGCAACTTGAGGTGATGTCGTTCCCACAGATGGCGGTCGATGACCAGACCCCGAGCTTTGCTGGTTCGCCTGCGCCAGAACTCTCCCCAGCACTAGCGTTGAGATTCGTGATGCGCTCAGCGGTTCCCCAGCCAGCAAACTCCCATGCCTCTACTTCTGTCGACGGCTTCACACTGGCTCTGTTAGCACATCATGAACCAACCTGGCGGTCATGTCCTTCGCGCCGCAAGAGCACCAAACTTGGCGAGTCTCTCCGCATGGAATTTGAAAAATTGTCGGCAAGAAATCCAGTGGCGCAGTTCCCCATGGGGCAAAACGCCACTTGGTAAAACGCCCTTAGGGCCCCGACTGGTCACGGCATCACGGAATTTATCCTATGTAGAGTCCGATTCCGATCGTGGCTAGGACAGTCACAAACAAGAACAACCACATGCCCGTCGGACCATTCCAATCGAACCCTTCGTGGTGTTCCTTCCTCACACCGTCCTTACCTTGCCCAGCATTTGCTTCAACTTCAATCTTCTTCTCTGACATCGTTTACACCCTATCGGCCATAAGAGGTTCGCTGCGTCGAGAGTGCATCGCCCATGCCAGCGAATTCCACGAGTCCAATGTGGCACCTATTCTGCTGTCAGCATTCAGTTAACGCGAAAGGAATGCCTCTCCGACCTCAAAAACCGCTGCGTTTGATATTACTGAGATCAGCTCGTGCAGTGGAAAATCGTAGACAAGTCGAGCCCAAAACTGTCAACCACCAGCTTCGTCTTCTGCTTCAAAACTAGCCAGAGTTTTACCTAGGAATCCAACAAAGCAGACGAGCACTGCCCTCCCTCTTGCATCGTCAGAAGGAGCCAGACTCTCATCAGCCGCCTTCTCAGCCGTTCTAGTCGACTTTGAAGCCGACAAGGTACGCTGAACTACGCCGAGATTGAGGCGTTCCGAACCTACGATGACGAGTAGTACAGCTGCGCGCCGTGTGCCGCAGAGGCTTACGCACTAGGGTCGTGGCGCAATGTCAAATCGGTCTCGATACGCGACACAAATTGCATCGACAGCAGATTTGAAGTTCAACGTTTTTGAATTAATCACCATGTCATAAACCTCTGGGTCGTCGATGTTCCTCCCCCAATTCTGCTGCAGAAACGCTGCATGAGAGCCATCGATTCGTTGAATCTCTTGGGCGGCATCCCGTTCGGATATCCCACGCAGTTCAGCAATCGTTTGGATTCGCTGATTCAAGGGCGCGACGATGCGAATTCGAAGTGACTGCGACGGATCCACGATGAGCTGAGCCCCCCTTCCCATGATGACCGCATGACCATGGTGGGCAATGGTGCGGATCTGTCTTTGTAGTTCGTGCATGTAGTCGCCATAGCTGGGGTCAGCGCTATGGGATATGGCTCTGACGATGCTTGCAATGGCATTCTTTGGCTGCTCATCCAGCGACTCGAAGAGCCGCTCGGATACGTGGGCATGTTCTGCCATTTCGTGCAGCACCTCACGATCCCAAAACTCAAAGCCCAGCTCGGCAGCCACCGATTTTCCCAGCGCATCACCACCAGCGCCGTGTTGCCTCGAGATGGTTATGACTGGATCGCGAGAGCGGGATTCTGACGGATGCATTCCACTCCTCTGCTGCCAGCGCGTAATTTGACGTTCGACGATTAGATCAATTCCATACATAGCAATTCCTCCTTTGGATTGTGGTGAGCCGACTCACGACTCGTCTTGGGTGTCTTCGTTCATCAGGTCCAACAGTTCCTGCGTCCGCCTCTGCGCCTTGTTGACGCGGCAGTAGGCCTGTTTTCGTCTGCGCAATGTTCCTCGCAGCATCTGCAAAATCCTCGCATACGCCGTTTCCCGGGCAGCTGTGGCCCGATCGGCCTCAACGGTAGAGGAGCGCAGGGTTGGTACATGGGTAGGTAGCTTGTGAATTGTCATAGCGTCCTCGCGCATCGTTAGATTTTTGGTGGAACTACCTTCGTGGCAACCTTGATGAGGTCTTCGATATCAAATGGCTTATCGAGCATTGTCACCGCGCCCAATCGGTCGGCCTCGCGATGCGTTTCCGCGTCGCCGAATGCGGTAATGAGAATGACCGGCATCGCCCAGTCCTGCTTGCGCAAGCCGGCCAAAATATCCAGCCCAGTCCAACCGGGCATCCGCACATCGGAGATAATCAAATCTGGCCCACCGGGGCGCTGTGGCAGGTAACCGTTCGCGACGAGCTCGAGCAACTCGGTGCCGTCTTTGGCCTCCATAACCTCATAGCCTTGCCGAGCTAACGCCGCAGATAACAAGCTGCGCATGTCCGCATCGTCCTCCGCGAGCAGGACGATGGCTGAGTCAGGCGACGTTTGCGGCGACTGCTGTGCACTTCCTGAGCGCGTTTCCGAACGTTCGCTTCGATGGGGGATTCCGTCGTAGCCCATCTCTTCGTACTCGGCCTCGTAGGGTTCCAACGCTTCATGTGCCATGTCTGCTTCTCGGGTCATGTGATGATTCCTTTCGTTTGTTACCTGGTGTTGTAAGCATCGCTCGTGCCAAGGAGCTGCGAGCGTGCCCGGCATCTTGAAGCCACAAACGAAGCGCACTTGGCTAAGGGCGGGCTGCAAACAATCGATTGGCAGTTGGGGCGAAATGCCATGCGGGGCGAAATGCCCCTTGGCAACGAACTCTGCGGGACCTCGTCTATCACCTTCCCCCTAGCTACTGAACTGACTGACGGTAGCCACGAAGCGGAACCCAAGGCTTGGTCCATGCACAACCCTCTCCTTCATCACCCCACTACTAGCCCTCGATATGGGGCGCCCTAGTAGCTGCGCGATGATCTCATCTGCGCGACATCTGGTAGCCGCTGTAAGCGGAGTCGGTTTGAAGGTTTGCTCGTCATTCGTGACTCGGCAAGCGTCGCGCAGCTATCACCACATCCACTCGTTTAACTGCATTACGCACCGCGGATTGCAGTTAAACGGCACGACGGGTGGTAACGGTACACACTTCGTACAGAGGACCAGGAGCGCGAAGTCAACAGTAGCTGCTTCTACCTCCTGCGTTTCTCATGGCGCGACAACCGTCGCCGTGTAGCCTTCGAGAGCGCTCACGATCGTGACCAGCGCTTGTGGTTTGACTTGCTCTGGGTCATAGGTGGCGAATGCGGATTTTTCTGAAAAGTCCACGCTGGCTGTCACCACGCCATGAGTCTGGGTGAGTGCAGTGACGATCTTGGTTGCGCACCCCTCACAGGTCATTCCCTCGACGTTCAGGCGCACCTGCTTTGAGGCTGCCGTAAGCGCGGTATCTCCGTTCTTCTCGGTCTGAGCAAACGCACCAGCGATGTAGGGGTAGCTGGCGAAGAAGAATACGGCCAACGTTGCCACCCAGAGCATGGGTCGTCCTGCACGGCGAGTTCGTGGCGCAGGACAACCACAGGCGTCGCCCTCGCTGGCAACGGCCTTTGGCTTTCGATAAGCGAGATAAAAGCCACCGCCCAAGAGCAGCGCCGTCACGCCCAGAAAGAGGGGCCGGTACGCTTCTAACGCGGCGGCAGCGCCGAGGCCGGAGACCCCGACAAGGGCGAGAACCGCGGGAAGAACACAGCACGCTGACGCGGCGATTGCTGCGAAGATTGCGCCGGCCATGGTGGCCTTGGCGGCAGCGGACTTTGTTGTGACCTGTTTTTCAAGTGGGGCTGATTTTGGCATGGTGTCTCCTAGTGTTCGAGGGTTGTCTCGGGGCTATAAACAGCATGCGCCCCGTACCTTGGTACGGAGTCAAGCGGTTTTCTCAGCCTATTCGATTTTCGTGCCGCTCGCGTCTAGAGCCTTTGCAATCGCCCGTTCCAGAGGCACTTCGCCTCCCTCAGTGAAGTTCTGATGTCGATAAATAACTTCGCCTTCAGCTCCCAGTAGGAAAGTTAGCGGAATGCTCGCGCCCTGCGCATATAAGGCGAGCACCTCGCCATCGGGATCGAGCGCAACTGGATAGGTAATTTTTAGTTTCGCCACGACCGATTTCAGAGTGGCGTGATCGTCAACCTCATCGATACTCACCGCGACAAACTCCACGCCCTTGCTCTTGTACTTCTCATAAAGCTTCACCAGATGCGGCGCCTCTTGAAGACACGGCTTGCACCAACTGGCCCAAAAGACGACGACCACAGGCTTATGCCCAAGGACGTTCGAGAAATCGAAGGCGCCGCCGCCGAGAATCTCTGCGGTAAAAGGCGTGGCTTGTGCGCCAACACCAATCCCATCCTTCGTGACCTCCTCGGAGTCATCATCCCAGCGAACCACATAGTTCATCTCTCGAGCCTTCGACTGCTCAGCCACCGCCTGCTCCACAGTAGCGTGGGTCAGTTCGGAGCCAAGGACAACGAAGAGCTTGAAGACTTCCTTCTCACCGTCAAACTCTGCTTTAGCAACTTCTGGAAGCCCTTCCAGGGCTTCTGCGACCGCATTCGGTCACCCCATTCACAAAGCGCCGTTCACGCGCCGCATGCCGTCGATGCGAAACTCCAGCGGTTCGGTCTCTTGAATCGCCGAGGCCGGAGTGCTCTCCGCATTATTCTTAGCATTTGGCTGCGACTCCTTGGCTGAGTTGCAGCCGAGGGCCACCGCACCAAGAGTTAGTACAAGGGCGAGCTTGTTGGCAATTCTCATGATTGTGATTCTCCCGTCGAGCCCCCAGAGCAGCAGGAAACCTCCTCGTTGTTTGCCGTCACCAGAGTGTTGTGCCGCGCCTGAGATTTCTTGACGACAGCCCTAACATTGCCAAGGCAACAACTCCCTTGGGGATTCGTCTCTGGACAGCGATCTTCGCCGTTGCGACATTTCTCAGTGATACTCTCAACCGCGCCACTGCTGCCGTCTCGTTTCACATCTTGGTCAATCTCAAGGACGGAATGATCAAAGCAGTAGCAAACCAAGCGATCTTGGCATTCTGACTTTTGAAACACCGGAACTCTCACCGAGTCGGTCCCAAAGCGCTGGCCATTCTCTGGATGAAAATACACAAGCGGGCAAGATTCGGTTGGGCAAAAGCGAACCCCCTCATAGGTCGAGACCTGGTCCCGTGCCGTCTCAGTGAGAAGCGAGCGTGGAGTGATCGCCTTTATTGCACGACTCGATTGGTCACAATTGGGACATGGAAACTTCATTTGACCTTCTTCGCGGGCTTGTCATCGAGCGCATCCAGGATAGGACATTCACGGCTTGAGGCGTCGCTTACGCATGACTTCACCAAGACAGCGAGAGCACGCTTCATCGATTGCAGCTTGCGCACCTTCTCTTCGATCTCGCCAATCTTGACCGTGGCGGTATCACAAACCTCGCCACAAGTACGACTGTCATCTTCTCGAAGAGCCAGCAGCTCTTGGATTTCTTCTAACGTGAAACCCAACTCTTGTGAGCGCTTGATGAAGCGGACAATCCGTACTGTTTCCGCCGGGTACTCCCGATACCCAGAACTGCGCCGCTCTGGTTCTTTCAAGATCCCACGACGCTCGTAGAAGCGCAGTGTCTCCACATTGACGCCAGCCGCCTTGGCGACCTGGCCGGTTCGCAATGTCTCTGCCATACAGATAGTATGAACCCTGTACTGCGGTACGGAGTCAAGACATGCATTGAATGCCGACCGCCGATCTACTCCTAGGGCTCTGATCCGGTCTGCGCGCTAAAGGGCCTCGGAGAAGAAAGCAGATAGCTCGCTTCGCCCAGACAACTCCTGTGCCATGGCTGACGCATTCGGGTGCACGTCCTTCACATTTTCGTTCATTGATCACGTGGAAATACCTGATCAAGCGAGTCACGTATCGATAGAGTTTCCAATCCGTAATTTCACTTGCACCACTGTGCCCTGAAATTCCCCGCTTTGAGTGGACGCCCTTTCTACGACAGAATCGGAGTCCAAATTGTCCAAGCAAAACAAACGCAGAATCTTCTCACCTGACTTCAAGGCCGAGGCAGTTCGCCTGGTTGTTGAAGAGGGCCGCAGCATCAACGATGTTGCTCGCAGTCTAGATGTCTATCATTCATCCCTCGCAAGTTGGGTGAAGCAGGCCAAGGTCAATCCCATTGGCGCTGTTGGCCCAACTCCGGAGCAGGTCGAACTGCGAGAGCTACGTATAAGCGGGTTCGTACTCTCGAAATGGAGCGCGAAATCTTAAAAAAGGCGGCGTTCTTCGCGAAGGAAAACTCATGAGGTTTGAGTTCATCCGCGCGGAGAGCGCCCAATTCCCTATTCGCTTGCTATGCAAAATGATGGGTGTTTCGAAGTCGGGCTACTACGCCTGGCGCGATCGCCGACCATCAAAATGTGCACGTGAGAACGCCATACTCAAGTCAGAGATCCGAGTCGTGCATGCTGAGAGTCGAGGCACCTACGGTAGTCCTCGTGTGCATCAGGAACTGCGCAAATATCGTTCTGTTGGGCGGCATCGGGTCGCTAGGCTAATGGCCGAAGAAGGCCTTCAGGGATGCCGTCCTCGACGTTTTAGGCGAACCACCGATTCGCAGCATATGCATCCAATTGCGCCGAATGTGCTCAAACGAAACTTTGCCGCAACCCGTCCCGATGAAAAATGGGTCGGCGACATAACCGCGATATGGACCGGTGAAGGCTGGCTCTATCTTGCTGTGCTTATCGACCTGTTCTCACGCAAGGTTGTTGGTTGGGCGATGGCAGACCACATGCGCACGGAGCTTGCGCTTATGGCCCTGCGAATGGCTACGGGACGAAGACGATCACCCAAAGACGTCGTACATCACACCGACAGAGGGTGCCAGTACGCATCTCAGAACTACTCGGACAACCTATTGGCCGCAGGGATTACGCCAAGCATGAGTCGCACAGGAAACTGCTGGGACAACGCAGTGGCGGAGAGCTTCTTCGCAACGCTCAAGAAAGAGCTCGTCCATCGCTATCGATGGCCAGAGCGCCGCGACGCACAAAACGCTATTGCAGAGTACATCGAAGTCTTCTACAACAACCGCAGGATTCACTCGACCATCGGCTACGTCAGCCCTGCTGATTTTGAAGCTCTCAATGTAAACCATTTTCCGGCGATGCTCGCCGCATAAAAAGTGTCCACTTTTCTCGGGGAATTCCACCCCCTTCCTTCGCATCCAAGAAGTTCTCGCAGAGTTACCCATCCTCAAAACTCAGTGAGCCTGCTGCCGTCTCGCTGCCAGACGGTGTGGAATTGGAAGGGACGAGAGGGAACTTGGTGGGACGTAGGTTTCGAGAATTGCTGCAAGGGCACGTCATCATTGAGGCCCACCAAGGGTTCGACTCCCGCCGCCTCCACTACTATCGCTTTGCTCCTTTGTGGAGTGACACTCGCTTAGGCGAGTGAGCGTGGCCTTGCCACGCGCGGCGGTTCGTCGTCACAAATTCAAAAATACACTTTGTGGATTTTGGAATTGGCGGTCGACGCCTCTTTGGCCACTCCAAGATCGATTTGGAGCTTGCTGGCTCCCCGACCGAGGAACATTTCGACACAACTGCGCTGCGCATCTCTCGATACGTTCTGTGTGAAACCTCGGCAAGTTCTCAAGGGCACTACGTATCTCCTCACTCGGCGCACGACGCAGCGGATGTTCCTGCTTCGCCCATCAAAAGCTGTGAACGCGTGCATACGGTACTGCCTGGCGTTGGCGCAAAGGCGCTCGGGGGTGGCGGTGCACAGCGCCGTATTTCTCTCAAATCACTATCACATCATCGCCACAGACACGGAGGGGCGGATTCCGATGTTCACCGAGGAACTCAACAAGCTCTTAGCCAAGTCGCTCAATTGCCATCATGGTCGATGGGAAAACTTCTTTAGCTCGGGTGATCAAACTAGCCAGGTTGCCCTCGTCTCAGAGCACGATGTCATGGCGAAGACGGTGTACCTGCTTGCCAATCCAACACAGGCAATGCTGGTTTCTCACGGCTCCGACTGGCCTGGCGTAAGAATATTTCGCAAGGGCCACTACCGAGCCGTCAAGCCAACGTTCTTTTTTCGCAGCGAGGAGGCTGGCGGCAAACTCCCGGGCAAACTCATGCTCACACTCTCACCGCCTCCAATTGGGGTGCAGGATAGGCTCTGTGATGACGTCGTGCAGAAGGCAGCGTCGGCTCGCGAGCGACAACTCCGAGAACGGGCGAGGCTTGCGCGCAGGAGATTCCTCGGAGCGAAAGCGGTGAAGGCGCAGAGCATCTATCGTTCGCCAAAGACGCCGACTCCAAAGCGCGGCATGTCACCGAGACTCGCGTGCCGAGATAAGTGGCGACGGATCGAAATGCTTGGACGACTTGCTAGCTTTGTTTCCTCCTACAGGGAGAAGCGAGAGGCGTTTATCACGGGTGTCGTCGGCGTCGTGTTTCCTGCGGGGACGTATCAGATGGCAAGGCAATACGGGGCTCGCTGCGAAGAACTCTGACTTTGACTCGCGCCCTACGGTCTAGTGCTTGCTGAGGTTGCCTTGGCGGGCATCGCTGCGTGCGAAGCCTGGACAGCAGGTAAAAGTGGCCGAGATGACCGCCTGATACTGCCTACTGGAGGCAAGACTTCGTCACATCTGGAGCTTTGAGCAGGACTCGGCAAAACGTTCTCCGGTGGGCTACACAGGAGCTTTGAGCAGGACTCGGCAAAACGTTCTCCGGTGGGCTACACAGGTGGGCTGCACAGGAAACGTTCTCCGGTGGGCTACAGACATGTGGAGCTTTGAGCAGGGCTCGGTAAAACGTTCTCCGTGGGGGCTAAAGATAGAGACACAGATGCGTCTAAAATCAGGCAGTTAGACTAATCCAAGGATCACACAAGCCGCTAATTGAAACTGATTTTCAAAATCAACAATGCACTATTGAATTTGATAATCATTTTCAATAGTGTGCGATCGAAACCTGAGTGCCAAGAGCGCCAACTGTTGCAACACGCAATATTGAGATTTGAAATGAACCAAACACTGTCTCCAGCCACGCGCTTCCTCGGAGCCCTCGTACTCACAACGACACTCGCCTGCGGCGACGACAGCTCTGCCACGCCTGACGGTGGCAGCACAGCTGATGCGGCCAGTACCGCAGATGCCACCGACGTAACCAATCCCCCCACGAGCTACGAATTCGAAAGCCGCTTTGTCGCAGGCGAGTCAAGCGTGTCCTACTCGGGCCAGGTGTTTCGCCAACTTCTTATCGCAGAACTCAACGCCTACGTCAGTACGTTGACGAGCCAAGTCGACACGACGCCACCTGCGGATGATGCCATCCTTGCTGGGCTCAACTTCTACTTCGACTTTGACAGCACGATCAGCGGCACAACGCCTCTTGCCACTGTTGATGGCATGACCCCGTCTGCTGCGCAGGCAACATTTGATGACGTTTCAACGGATAAGAACATCCGCAGCAAGCTTGCGGGGAATGACTCAGCCACTGACCACACAGAGTGGAACACTGTGGGAAATTTCCTCGGTTGGAGTGAGGGTGGAGAAGACACAGACACGCCAACAGAGCTTGTTCAATATTGGTTCAGACAGCTAGACGACTTGGCCTTCGACCGAATCAATGGCGCGCCACTCGACCCAGCGGGCAATCCAATCGCAAACGTCTACGTGACCCCTGAAGGGCACGACCTGCAGCAGCTGATTCAGAAGTTCTTGCTGGGAGCCGTCACCTTTTCTCAAGGACAAGACGACTACCTAGACAACGACGTCGCCGATAAGGGGCTTCTCTCGTCCAATGCGCAGGATGCAGATAAGACCTACTCAAAACTTGAGCACGCATGGGATGAGGGCTTCGGCTACTTTGGCGCTGCTCGCAACTACGGCGAGTACACGGATGAGGAGTTGTCCTCCAAAGGTGGGCGCCCTGGCTACCAAGGGTACAACGATGCTGACTCCAACGGCAGTATCGACCTTCTCGGAGAGTTCAACTTTGGCGTGTCAACGAATTGCGCTAAGCGAGATCGGGGAAGTAGTGCTGAGGCACCTACGAATTTCACCAAAGAGGTCTTCGACGCACTATTGGCTGGCCGTCAGATAATCGCCTCTGCAGGCGAAACGCTCACAGACCAAGAACTAGCTGACCTGGTAGCACAACGGGATATCGCGTCTTCGGTTTGGGAAGAGTGTGTGGCAGCGACAGTTGTTCACTACGTGAACGAAGTACTAGCCGACACGGAGAAATTTGGCACTGAGGAGTACAACTTCGCAGACCACGCGAAGCACTGGTCCGAACTCAAGGGGTTCGCGCTCGGCTTGCAGTTCAACCCGCGCTCTCCAATGCTAACGGGCTCGCGATTCGTCGATTTCCATACCCTTATCGGTGACGCGCCGGTCCTTCCCAACGACGCTGGTGGGCAAACAGCAATCGATCAGTACAAGCTTGACCTGCAAGCCGCAAGTGTCATCGCTCGCGACGCATACGGGTTCGCACAAGCCAACGTCGACGTCTGGTAAGCGGCCATGCAGGTGGTCGAGTCGTGGATTGAAAGAGGGGTGTCGGCGCTTGCCGATGCCCCGTCGATTCTTTTTGACCCGGCCCAACGTGTGTACTGGCCTTTCTTGGTCACAAGCATTCTGGTAGCGGCGGCGGTCGCACGGCTCGCTCGCAAGCAGGATCCGTCCTCGGCCGATGCACCATCGATAACGTCGAAGCGGCTTTGGCTACACCCCTCGTCCCTGGTGGACCTAAAGCTCATCGCCGCAAAAGCCGTAATCCGAGCCCTGATCTTTGCGCCGCTCCTAGTCTCTGCGCTCACCATTGCCGCTTTCGTTTTCGACAAGCTAACCCTTCGCCTTGGCCCAGCAGAACCAACCGCGCTAGCACGCTGGCAGGTGATGGCGCTGTACACCGTAACTCTCTTTCTCGCTTGGGATGCAAGTCGATATGCACTGCACAGGCTCGTCCACCGTGTCCCGTTTCTGTGGGAGTTACACAAGGTGCACCACTCGGCCGAGGTACTTACGCCCTTCACAAACTACAGAACCCACCCAGTCGAGAGCTTTCTCTACGCCCTCCGAGGGGCAGCTGTCACTGGTGTCGTTACAGGAGCGTTCTTCTACAAGTTTCAGGCTGAAACGATTCAATACGAAATCATCGGCGTGAATGCCATTGGGCTTGTGTTTAGCGCAGCGGTTGCCAACTTGCGGCATTCGCATGTCTGGATAGGCTACGGAAAGTTCCTAGAACACTTCCTAATCAGCCCAGCCCAGCACCAACTTCATCACAGTCTCGACAGCAAAGACTTCGGTACGAATTACGGTTCGTTCCTCGCAGTATGGGATTGGTTTTTTTCGACTCTGCGTCTCGCAGGTCCCCGTCGGAACATCCGTGTTGGAATTCCCAAGAGCGATTTGAATCACGACCCTGCGAACGCACTCTCGTGCTTGATAAGCCCTGTCGCTTCCTCTCTGTCGACGATTATTCCCAAGCCACCGTCACCGCCTGTGGCTGCCACTCCACCGAAACCCGTGAGTTCACAATGACAATCCCCAAAGCTTCCCTCTCCCTCGTTTTGCTCACTGCTATGGGCTGTTCCGACTCTGGCAACGGATCAAGCGAGCCGGATGCCGATGTCGACGACTTTGATAAGGCAGCGCTCTTGAGGAACGTCGCTGAGAACGTAATCTTGCCGAACTACCGCTCCTTCTCCTCTCGAACGAGCGAACTGGTAGCGGCAACCAGCGCGTATTGCGCGAGCTTGGGGGCACCGGAAGAAAGTGCAAACCGCACTGCGGCCGAAGTCGCGTGGAAAGGCGCAATGACTGCCTGGCAAATGTCTGAGCCAATGCACGTAGGGCCGGCTCTTGATGCCGACCTTGCGCTTCGTGAACTCGTGTATTCCTGGCCAATCACTAGCCCATGCGCAGTGGACCAAGAGGTCATGAAATTGCGTTCCGACCCGTCGGGATTTCAGATTGCCCAATCCCTGACGAATCGCCGTGGTCTCGATGCCAACGAGTACGCGTTATTTGCCACGAGCCTTGAATCGGAATGTCCGCCCCAAGTAACGCCAGAAGGATGGGAGGCGCTTTCAGATGTGGAGAGGAGAGCCGCCCGTTGCGAGTACCTTGCGCGAGCAGCCGTTGACCTTGAAGAACAGGCGAGCGCCATTGTCCAAGCTTGGGATTCCAATGGCGGCAACTATGTCGCTGACCTTGCGATGCCACTTGGGCCAGAGTCAGGTTTCGATAGCGAGCAAGATGCACTCAACGCCCTCTTTGGTGCGCTCTTCTATCTGGACATCGTAACCAAAGATCAAAAGCTCGCCGAGCCCACCGGACTTATGCCGAACTCGTGCAGTACACAGGACTCATCGTGTGCCGAAGAGTTGGAGTCTCAATACGCCAATCACTCCAAAGAGAATATCAGTGCGAATCTCGCAGGCTTCGAAATGCTCTTCTTTGGTGATACGGAAAGTGGGGCCGAAGGAGTTGGCTTTGACGACTACTTGCTGGCGAAGGGGCGTGGCGATGTCGTTACGGCAGTGCGAGATTCGGTCGATAGGGCACGAGAGGCCATTGAAGCGATGCCCGGCACCGCCGCAGAGGCACTCCAAGACGATTACGATTCTGTGGTCGGTGCTCATACTGCCGTAAAGGTCATTACCGACTCGCTGAAGCAAGATGTTCCCTCGATCCTCAACCTCGAGATCCCCACTGAAGCTGGAGGAGATAACGATTGAGCTGTCAGTGGTGGCCTCATGGACGATCGGCTTGGCTTCGCGCTCTGCCGATCATCGCGTGTGTGCTGAGTCCATCGATTGCTGCGGCCGACGAGCCCAAGGGTGTACCAACTCCAAACACAGCAACCGAGCCTCTTAGCGATGAAGAACTCAGCGATGAAGAACTCCAAGAGCTGATTGCGCAGGGTGAAGTTGTCGAAATTGTCGCAGACACACCGCCTGGGTCGGGTCACGCAGTCGACGCAGAGGAGCTCGAACGATTCGAACACGACGACGTCCATAAGGTTCTGTCGACTGTTCCCGGGGTCTACATTCGAGAAGAAGACGGCTATGGATTGCGCCCGAACATCGGCATGCGCGGAACCTCGTCGGAGCGCAGCGCCAAGATCACGCTCATGGAGGATGGGATCATCATTGCGCCAGCACCGTACGCTGCGCCTGCTGCGTACTACTTCCCAATCATCACGCGGATGACCCAAGTAGAAGTTCTCAAGGGCCCAGCTTCGATCCAATTTGGCCCCAACACTGTTGGCGGAGCTATCAATCTCATCAGCCGGCCCATACCCAAGGAGCGGACAATTAGTCTCGATCTTGCTGGCGGAACGAACTTGTATGGCAAGGCACATGCAACCTATGGCCAGAGCTGGAAACACGGGGGCCTTCTTGTCGAAGGAGTGAAGTTGCGCACGAGCGGCTTCAAAGAGCTCGATGGTGGCGGCAACACTGGATTCGACAAAAACGATGTCCTCGTGAAGGGCCGCGTGAATTCAGATCCGACCGCAGGCGGCTATCACGAACTCAACGTGAAGGCGGGGTTCTCAACCGAGTCCTCGAACGAAACGTACACAGGACTTTCAGCGGGGGACTTTCGTGACTCTCCCTATCGTCGCTACGTCGCCACCCAGCAGGACAGGATGACATGGGACCATTTGCAGCTCCAGGCGACACACCGCATGGAGTTCGCCGAACACCTGGCGAGCATCACCACCACGATGTACCGCAACACCTTCACACGGGACTGGCGAAAACTGAACGGGTTCAATTCGAACACAGCACTTCGCGATATCCTTGCGAATCCTGAACGCGGAAACAACGCCGTCTTCTACGGAGTCCTTACCGGGGAATTTGATTCCTCAAGTGCTGCGGAGGCATTGGTTATCGGTACCAACGCCAGAGACTTTTCAGCACGAGGCATTCAGTCGATTGGCAGACTAGAGCGCAAGTTCTGGGGAGCAACTCACAATGCCGAGGTCGGATTTCGATTTCACCTCGACACTGTTAAGCGTTTCCACTTTGAAGATCGCTACCTGATGGTTTCCGGTCAGCTAGTAGATGACAATAGTGAGACGCAAGTGACCCAAGATTCTCTTGCACAAGCGCAAGCACTGGCGTTCCACGTCAGAGACACGGCAACCTTTGGCAACCTTGGCGTCACAGGTGGGACCCGATTTGAGGTCATCAATACGAGCTTCGAGAACCAATCGGAACCCGTTAGCGGCACGCAAGCTGTCGCGCTGCCAGGGCTCGGAATCACCTATCAGTTGATTCCTGAGCTTGGTTTCGTGATGGGCGTCCACAGCGGTTTCGCCCCAGCGGCTCCAAGCTTGAATCCCAAAGTGGATTCGGAACGGAGCGTAAACTACGAAGTTGGCTCGCGGGTCTCCGCGCTCGGAATCACCGCCGAGACGATCGGCTTCTTTAGCAACTACTCGAACCTAAAAGGAACATGCACCTTCTCCAGTGGTTGCCGGGACGATCAAATTGGCCAGGACTTTGATGGGGGGCGAGTTCACGTCTTCGGAGCGGAAGCATCGGGGAGCGCGCGGTGGAAACTTGGAGGCTATGAACTTCCGCTCAGGCTGTCCTATACGTTTAACCACGCTCGCTTTCAGAGCAGCTTCGCATCCCAAAACCCTCAATGGGGTGACGTTGAGAAAGGTGACGAGCCACCCTATCTCCCGGTTCACCAACTCGCTGTTCATGGTGGCCTTGCCGGGCGCTTTGGCGGCGGCCAATGGGAGGTTATCGCGTCGGGAAGCTATACAAGCTCGATGCGTGACGAGGCCGGCCAGGCAAGTGGTGAACGCACCGACTCTTCAACGCTCGTCGGATTGGCCGCGAGCTACGCCTTTCCAACTTGGGGGGCGGCGTACGCGACCGCGAACAACATCTTTGACCAAGCCAACATCGTCTCGCTACGACCGTACGGTGCCCGGCCCGGGGCGCCCCGTACGATTATCGTCGGCTACAAGAACGAAATGTAGTCGGCCTCCCCGGCCTCCCCGACCGAGGGCCTCCCCGACCGAGGAACATTTCGACGCAACTACGCTGCGCATCTCTCGATACGGCCAGTGTGAAACCTCGGCAAGTTCTCAAGGGCACTACGTATCTCCTCACTCGGCGCACGACGCAGCGGATGTTCCTGCTTCGCCCGTCAAAAGCCGTAAACGCGTGCATACGGTACTGCCTGGCGTTGGCGCAAAGGCGCTCGGGGGTGGCGGTGCACAGCGCCGTATTTCTCTCGAATCACTATCACATCATCGTCACAGACACCGAGAAACAGATGCCGATATTCACCGAGGAGCTCAACAAGCTCTTGGCCAAGTCTCTCAATCGCCATCATGGTCGATGGGAAAACTTCTTTAGCTCGGGAGATCAAACAAGTCAGGTCGCCCTTGTCTCAGAGCACGACGTCATGGCGAAGACCGTGTATCTGCTTGCCAATCCAACACAGGCAATGCTGGTATCTCACGGCCCCGACTGGCCCGGCGTAAGAATATTTCGCAAAGGCGACTACCGGGCCGTTAAGCCAACGTTCTTCTTTCGTGGCGAGGAGGCTGGCGGCAAACTCCCGGGAAAGCTCATGCTCACACTCTCACCGCCTCCAATTGGGGTGCAGGATAGGCTCTGTGATGACGTCGTGCAGAGAGCAGCGTCGGCTCGCGAGCAACAACTTCGTGAACGGGCGAGGCTTGCGCGCCGGAGATTTCTCGGAGCGAAAGCGGTGAAGGCGCAGAGCATCTATCGCTCGCCAAAGACGCCGGCTCCAAAGCGCGGCATGTCGCCGAGACTCGCGTGCCGAGATAAGTGGCGACGGATCGAAATGCTTGGACGACTTGCTAGCTTTGTTTCCTCCTATAGGGAGAAGCGAGAGGCGTTTATCAGGGGTGTCGTTGGCGTCGTGTTTCCTGCGGGGACGTATCAGATGGCGCGGCAATACGGAGCTCGCTGCGAAGAACTCTGACGTTGCGTCGCGCCCTACGGTCGAGTGCCTGCTGAGATTTCCTCGGTGGGCATCGCTGCGTGTGGAGCAAGGGACGGTAGGCAAAAGTGGCCGAGATGACCGCCTGAAACTGCCTACTGGAGGCAAGACTTCGTCACATCTGGAGCTTTGAGCAGGACTCGGCAAAACGTTCCTTGGTGCGGGCGAACGAAACTGCGAACGGGAGGCAAGACTTCGTCACACCAGGTGCGTTGTTCAGGACTCGGCAAAACGTTCCTTGGTGCGGGCGAACGGAATCAGTCAGCTTCGAAGCTCGCCCCCTTGTGCGAACCATCGCAGAACGGCTTGTTGTTCGAGTGCCCGCAGCGGCAAAGCGCTGCCCTAGTCCCTATCCAGGCTCGGCGACCACTTGCAGCAAAAATTGTGACGTTCCCGGTGAGTAAGAGAGGACCGTTCGGAGCGCGCTTGATTACCAACCGTGCCTGTTCTTCGCTTGCGTCACCCTTCGTCTTGCCCTGCTCGCCGACAGCCCCTGTATCTCGAAAGCCCGCGTTCTCATGCGCGTTGTCGCAGAATGGTTTCCGCTTCGATTCCCCACAGCGACAGAGAGCGGCCCGAAATCGCACGCCCGGCATCTCTTCCTCGGCCCCGTCAATGTCGAGATCTCCTCGAACGAAAAGCGGCCCGTTGTGTGCGACCGTGATCGTGTTCTCGGAGGCCGCGACCTCCCTCAAGCTGCCATCGTTGGGTTCGTGGGCAAGCGCCCCTGTGGGGCATCGCTCGACGATCTCTTTGGTTCGAGAGATTTGCACCAGGTTAGGCATGCACCAAGGATCGCGTCCTGAAACAAAGAGTTCGCCTGCAGCGCGCGTGCATTCGCGCACGTGGATGCACAAGCGCTCGTCCCAGGTGACACAGGCAGCTTCTCCATCGTACTTGTAGACGTCGTTAGACATATTCTCAGTTTCCCCCTTGTTTCGAACCCATCTAGGCCTTTACAAGGAGTTCGTTAGTGCAGAACCTGTTCCAATGTCTTTCACATGCGAGTGAACGGAGCACCCGCGAAACAGCCTGAGCGCCATCGCACCGGTAACATCGTGGCACGCGAAAAACCTCTGGGACCTGCGAAGTATCCCGTGAAACTCATGGGCGACGCTCCGCCACCTCTCGCAGTTCTGCTTCCAGAACGCGGCGCCATTACGGTCTCAGGTAGCCCTCGATGTTTCCGCTCAGGTCTTCGATGCTGTCAATTAAGAGCTGCACGATGTAGTCAAAGTTGTGGGCCCATGCACCCGGCTCTTTGCGGCTGATCTGGTAGTTGTGGGCAGCTTTCATGAGAGCCGCAGTCCAGTCGCCGTAGGCATTGTTACGATTGATCTCAACGCCGTCGCACTCACCGTTGCCGTTGGTGTCGATCAGGAAGTACGGATACTGATCGTCGCTGTAGCAGATGTCATCCCCACCCGCAGCGGCGGCAACTTTGATCTGTGCTAGCAGCGCCACGGACAACGTTGACACCTCATCTCTGAGCGGCTCGGCCGAGTTTTCATCCCCATCATAATCGGCGCTATGGCCGATCCGAATGCTCTCTATGCTGCTGGCTCCGGCGTGACAACTGCTGCCACAGCCGCCGGGGCTCGCGAAGGCATCCGCGGCAAGGAAGGTGTGATTGGTCGAAACCGGGTCGTGACAAAACGTGCACTGGCTACCCGTCGGGTCCGGGGCGGCATGGCTGAGTGCGCTCGCATACAACTTGGTATCGTACTCATAGCCGACCTGTGCCGTGGCTCCCTGCACGATGGCTCCAGCGGGCAGATAGTGGACATTGCGAAATCCCAACGTATTCGCTGCGATCGCCTCGTCGATGGTCGCCTTGGCCTCGAGACCGCGGTGACAGGTCGAGCACATGTTGGTGACGTCATCGTCACTTGTCACTTCAACGCCACTCGGGTAGAGCACTGACGACACCGCGACTGTTGTGAACGGCTCGACTAGCGATTCGTGACACGTGGCGCAGTCGAGGCCATTGTCCGGTTCGGTCACGCCGGTCCCAACGCCAAACTTGAGATAGAAACGAAAGCCCTCCGAGCCCGCGTGACAGCTCGAGCACCGGGAGGAAACTTCCTCGTCATCATCCCAGTGCCGTGCTGCATCAGACGCACCATTAAAGTGTCCCGTGTCGTTTCTAACGGCGTTGGCGAAACTGACCGGCGTGTCAAGATCATCGATGGAGTCGTACAGTAGCTGGATCATGTATTTTGCGTTGTGGGCATAGCCACCGGGGTCCTTGGATGCGACCTGAAAGTTGTACGCGGCTCTCAATAAGCGAGCTGTCCAAGACCCATACTGGTTGGGAAACGTGGCCTCTTCGACGTCGCAGTTTCCGTCCCCGTTGGTATCGACGAACCAATACGGATAGTTTTGCGCGGCGTAGCAAATGTCCTCCCGACCGTGGACTTGCGGGTAGGACTGGATTGCTTGAAGCAGCGTTGTGCGCAGTCCCTCGACCTCGAAGTAGATGCCCTCGTTGAGATCGCCATCGCCATCGTAGTCCTGGTTTCTTGATGCGATCATGCGGATATGCCTGACATCCTCTTCACGACTTACCCCTTCGTGACAGGTGGCGCACTGCTCCAGACGTACTTCGAGAGAGTGGGAATCGTGGCATTCAATACAAGTCTCACTCCCTGGCGCGTGGCGAAAGCGGGTGTCGTAAACCTTGCTTGCGTATTGATAGCCACCGCGAACTCGTCCCGCGTTCAGAGTTGCACCCGCGGCGTAGTAGTGGATGTTCTGGAAATTTAGATCGTCGTTGGTTGCATCCGGATCTGTTGCATTCGCATCTGCAATCGACATGTCAATCGAATCGGTGGACGCACGTCCCTGATGACAAGTCATGCAGCGCGCTTCCGAGCCGAGCCCGACAAGCTCGACCCCGGAGGGAAACACCACGCGTGTCAGCGCCTCGGCCGCATCGCTGTGGCATGTATCGCAATCCACCACGGTTCCGATGGTAGCCGGCGTATCAACAACGCCAACAGCACTGCCGTCTTGCCCGAGATAGTCTCCAAAGCCCCCCCGGCTGTGGCAGCGCGCGCAGCCAGTCGGAATCACCGCTGGGGAGTCTTCGTCCCAGTGGGTGAAGGCTTCCGCCGTCGGATCGGCGTGCCCAGAGCGTGCCCAAAGGTCGTAGTTGGGAGGAGTGAATCCGCGTGCAAGGACCACCACCGGTAACGTGCCGATTGCCCCCGTGTCGGCTCCGGTGGCCGTGATCGTGGTCTCCCCGGCAACCAGTCCCAACACCAGACCATTCTCGCTAACGGATGCGATGCCTTCATTCGCGCTGGACCACTCGTACGAGCGATCTGTGCCGTTCTCTGTTGTCGCGCTCAGGCTGAGAGTTGCGCCCGCCTCGACGGAGGATCGCCCCGAAATGACGACGCGGATCGCCTTCTCCTTCTCCAGCTCAGCGCAGCCTCCCACGGCGATCAACGCGGCTACGAGCAGCAGACCCAGTCGTGCGCAGTCTCGGGTTCTAGAAGAGTTCATCGTGATGCTCCTTGGGTGATCCAATTGAGAATGAGCTGATAGTCGTCGTGACTCGTCGGCAGTGACTCGCCGCCTCTATGCCCATCGCCACGTCCTTTGCTCAGTAGGCGGCTTGCCGCCGGGGTGTCCAGGTTCAGAAAGCCGAGAACGTTTTCGTAGTCCGCCGCCAAATCGTTGGTCAACAGGAAGCCGATGGCTGAGGGTGGGCCCCCAGGGCTGTGGCACTCGCCGCAATGGATCACCAAGACCGGATGCACGTCCTCGTCGAACGAGAGCATTCCGCCGCCATCGTCAAGCGGCTCTTGCGCCGCATCGGGCAATCGTTCGCCGCGTTCAAACGTAGCGCAGCCTGCGATCGCAAGAACGCCAATGCCGAGCAAGAGGGTCAGGCGGTTAAAAGACATAGGCCACCGTCAAACGCAGGAAATCATCATCTTGCTCGTCGCGCTCTTCGAAGTTCCAAAAATGCGCCAGGCTGACTATGCAGCCCCGGTACTGACCGACGATGGCGACGTTGTGAGTGAATTCGTCGTCCCGGTCGAGTCGAGTATTGTCTTTGAAGAAACCGCGGCGGTTATTCGTGTAACGGACGCCGCTTCGGTACTGCACATAGAGCCAATCTGTTGGGTAGTAGCGAAGCCGCGCGTAGTTGGCGAACGAGTAGTAGTCTTCGCCGGGGCCGCCGCCGGATACATCCGATCGCAGTGCCCCAACACCGAGGGTCATGTCCTCAAGAATCGGAATCCCGGAAATCTTCCACACCCCCAAGTCGAGGGCTTGCAGTACCAAGACGCGGCCAAATCCCAATGGATTGACGTAGCCGGAGTACCATCCAGATATCGGCCCCCAGGATGCACCGAGGCGAGCGCCGAAACCGAGGCGGACGTCGTTCGAGGGCGAGAGGTCGCTCTGGAGGTTGATGAAGTCCTCGGACTTGCCGAGCGTATACCCGCGTGCGAAGTAGAAGTCGTTGGTAATGTGAATTCCTCGTCTGCGATAGCGCGCTTGCACGGCGGCCCCGAGTTGTGACCAGACGATCGGCAAGACTCTCTGATCGCCTCCGGAGAGGCCGCCGTAGCTGTGGTGGTAGGTAGGCTCGGCGCCAAAGGGGATAAGAATTTTCCCCATTCGCACTTGTGTATTGAGCTTTAGCTTCCTGAAACGACGCCGGTAATTGACCTCATAGAAGCTGAGGTCGATCAATTCAATGTGGAAACCGAAGGGGTCGTCTTTGGCCTCGCGACTGAGAAACAAGAACCGGTGGTAGTTGGCGAGCGCGGCCCTCTCACTGTCAAACGGATGCCCGCTGTAGCCAAGGCGTTCGTAGGAGAGATCGAAATGCCCGTGAATCTCAACGTTGCCGATTCGATTGAAGCCCGCGTGGGGACTGGCGGTGGAATTGGCGTCCGCGGCCTTGGGCGCGATCGTCGGCGCGGTGGTTGGGACGTCTTTCGGCGGCGCAGAGGGAGATTCGGTTTGCGCAAGAGCTGTGGCTGAGACCGCGCCCCATAGCGCTACTACCAGTATGCAAGCGGCTCTTCGCATGCTGCAATCAATCGTCCACATGGCAGACGTCGCATTCGATGCCATCGTCATCGATTCCCCAGGCGCGCTTGCCGTTGTGGCACGCACCACAGTATTGGCCGCGTGCGATGTCAACGTGAGTGAATGCTTTTTTCTTCATGGGAAATAGCGACGGGTGACACGAGTAGCAGGAGTATTGATTGTGCGACCAATGTGAAAAGAGGGCTGCCGTTGGCGATGCTCGCGTTTCGGCAGCTGGGATGCGCACAGAATCCGGAACCGACAGTCCGACGACAACCTCCGGCACCAAGACAAGGGAGCCCAGCACGAGACACAGGGCCAACGTGCGCAACCTTTCCAGTATCATGAGCATGGCTAAGAAAAATTATTAGAATCGGCGTGCGGAAGTTGCGTGGCAATCGATGATTACCCACATCGCAAAGCAAATAGCATTCCTAGATTCGGGCATTGCCGAAGGGGCCCGTGCGAGAACCTTGACTGCATCGTCCCGAGAGATTCCCCAGCACCTGGGAATTATCCGCGTTCGAATCCGTCGAGGGCCTGCGCACCGAGCGTGCCTTCATGCGTATTCGGCCCGACGATTGCTGACTGTAGTGAGTCGCTAGTCTTCGAAGAACAAGAAGGGGAGACAATATGGATACAATACGTAGCTGCGCGTTGGCCATCGCCGTGGGCGCGTGTGCTTGGCCCGGGAATGCAGAGGCCAAGCCTGAAGCCAAGGAGGTCTTCGTCGAGCAAAAATGCACTCTCTGCCACAGCGCCTTAAGCGCAGGGATCAAGGCGCCCACGCCAAGCAAGAACACAATCGATGTATCTGGTTTGGCAGCGAAGGGCCGGACGGCAACCTGGCTCCTTGGCTATCTCAAGAAAACCGAAACACTTGAGGGAAAAGCGCACCCGCCCAAGTTTCGCGGCACGCCCGCCGAACTCGATGTTCTTGTCGAATGGCTCATGTCACTCAAGCCTGCTCCTTGATGAGACGCAGCGCCTAGAGCCGTCTAAGAGTCCTCACATGGATCATTTGTGACAAGCCTGCACCCTTGGGCAGGGAGAAGATGGCGATAGCTCGCAGCCCGCACAGCGTCTCAGGGAGCGCCTGAACGCCAGAAAGAGACCGCCCGCGGCCAGCCCAAACCCCACGAACCCAAAACAGAACAAGGCAAGCATGACGTCCTATCCTCCAAAGTCATCGTAGAAAATGGCGCTGCGACCAACGCCCAAACGCTTGAGCATGGCAACCACCGCGCGGATCATCGGGGGGGGGCCGCATAGGTAATACTCGCAGTCGTCCGGCGCCGGGTGTGTGACCAGATACGTCGAATACAGGTGCTCGTGGATAAAGCCTACGGGCCCCGACCAAGTCTCGTCAGTTGCAGGCTCGGAGAGCGCCACGATCCATCGGAAATTCGGGTGCTCCGCGGCCAAACGCTCGAACGCGTCGGCGTAGATGATCTCCTTTTGATTCCGCGCTCCGTACCAAAAGCTCAGGGTGCGCTGGCTGTGAAGCACCTCGAGTTGCTCAAAAATGTGGGCCCGCATAGGCGCCATGCCACAACCGCCTCCGACGAAGATCATCTCCTTCTCCGAGTCGCTCGCTACGAAATGCCCAAAGGGGCCCGTAGCCATCACGGTATCGCCGACGCGCAGCCCAAAGAGATAGGTTGAGACCAGCCCGGGAGGCGTGCCTGCGGGCGAATCGGGCGGCGGCAGTGCGAGGCGAACGACCAACATCGCGATCCGCCCCTCACCGGGATAGTTCGCAAGTGAGTAGGCCCGCGTTACCGACTCGATGCAGGTCGAGACGAGTTCGTCCACACCAAGGTCTTGCCAGTCGTCTCGAAAGCGATCATCGATCGGAAGCTCGCCGAGCGCGATGCGATAGGGGGAACAGGCCACCTGAATGAAGCTCCCGGCGCGGAACTCGAAGCGTGCTCCTTCCGGCAGATCAAAAACGATTTCCTTGATGAGGGCCGTCAGGTTCCTGATGGAGCGCACTCGAAGCTCGAGCTCTTGATTGGTAGGAGGCCCGCCTGGCAGCGCAACCTTGAGGTCGCCGCGCACGGTTACTTGGCAAGCCAGGCGCATGTTCCGGGCCAGTGCGTTCGCATCGAGGAGGTCCCGCTCGATGGCGAGCGGTGTATCTTGCGTGCCGGTGACGCGAACGCGGCAAGCGCCACAAGTGCCTCTGCCTCCACACCCTGCGGGTATCGCAATGCCGGCATCCACGAGGACGCTGTGCAGCTTGCGACCAAGTTCTGCGTGCAGGGGCTCAAGTTGTCCTTCGACGATGATGGTAGCGTCACCACTGGTCATCACCACGCCCCGAGCCCCCAAGATGAGCCCGGTCAGAAACAGGCTCATGCCGGTAATGATCGCGACGGTCATCAAGACCTCGATCATGGTAGGCGCACTCCGGAGAAGGCCATGTATGCGGTTGACATGATGCCGATCGCCACAAAGACCCGACTACCCGAATCCGCAACGCCACATTCTTCGGGCTCTATCTTCTCACGAATGGCTGCGAGCCCGACGACTGCCAACCACCAGCCGAGACCGCTGCCTAGGGCGAATACGGAACTCTCGGCAAGCGAGTAGTTGCGGTTGACCATGAAGAGCGAGCCGCCGAGGATCGCGCAGTTTACTGTGATGAGCGGCAAGAACACGCCGAGCGCCTTGGCGAGCGAGCTGAAATAGCGATCGAGAACCATCTCGAGGATTTGGACCGTCGCAGCGATCAGCCCGATGAAGCAAATGAGGGAGAGGTGACTCAGGTCGAGGTCTGCCATCCCGGCCCAGGACCACGCGCCCGGTGCCAACAAGAAGCGGAAGACTAGGTGATTGAGAGGAACGGTGACCGTCATGACCACCACGATGGCGGCACCAAGCCCCACAGCCGTGGATACGCGCCGCGATCCACCGAGCATCGTACAGATGCCCAGAAAGAACGCCAGCGCCAAGTTCTCCACAAAAAGCGCGTTTAGAAACACGTTCATCATTGCTGCCTCTCCGTTAGAGAAGCCGCTTGTTCGATAGCGCGCGCTGTCGATTTTTCGCGGAGAAGGCGCGAAAGGCCAATGAGGCCCGCAATAAGAAAAAATCCGGCGGGCGGTTGCGCGAAACTCTGTAGCGGCTCAAACCAACCTCCGTCCCGGGTCAACGGAAACAGCTGCTCGCCCAAGATTGAGCCTTGCGCAAGAAGCTCCCGAACACCGCCAACGGTCGCGAGGAGAATGGCGTAGCCCAGTCCGTTGCCCAAACCATCGGCGATGCTCTCACCAACCCTATGGCTCATGGCGAAGGCCTCTGCTCGCCCTAGAATGATGCAGTTGGTGATGATTAGGCTAACGAAGATCGAAAGCTGCTCGCTTATCTTTGGTGCAAATGCGGCGAGAAACTCGTCGGTGACAATGACCAACGAGGCAACGATCGTAACCTGCAGGACCAAACGTGTGGCGTGTGGGATCACCCTGCGCAACGCGCTGATGAGTGCGTTTGAAGAGACGAGGACGCACGTGAGCGCCATCCCCATCACCAGCGCAGTTTCTAGCGACGTTGTCACCGCCAGGGCTGAGCAGATGCCGAGCAATTGCACCGAGATTGGGTTCTCGGTGAGAAGTGGACGGACGATGGTGCTCGCCAATCGTTTCATCGCAACTCCCCATCCCGCATGCGAGCGAGCAGCGGACCAAAGCCGTTCTCTCCAACCCAGAAGCGAACCATGTTTCCGACCGCTTCACTGCTTCTCGTGGCACCACTAATGCCATCAACGTGAAAGGATGCTTCGTCATCAGGCGGGTTGATCTCGTCCAGAGTGACATGAAGTCGAAGCCGCCCCTCTGCATCTCTGAGCTTCTTTCCAGTCCACAACTCCGTCCATTCTGGCTCGGTAATCTCGCTGCCGATTCCCGGAGTCTCGCTGTGCTCACTGATGACGAGGCCTAGGATGGTGTTGCCGTCGCCGGCCAGCACGATCGATCCGCGAATGACCGCTGCATAGCCACGCCCGTAGATCGGCAAGACGATCGCCTGCGGAGTGCGACCTTGCCAAACCATTGTGACCACGGCGTGATGGGCCTGGCGTTGAATGTTTGCAACGTCCTTCTCGGGTGCAATCGGGCGGCTGGTGGTGGGCTCGCGGGCGGCCACTATGGGATCAAACGCAGCAGGATCGATATCTGTGACGAAGGCACCACGCCGAAGATCAACGACCTGCTCTGCCAGCGAGCCGTGTGTCAGGTCTTGGATCAAGTTGCGAAGTTCAGGACGCGCGCCGAGAATATCGGCGAGCTGAGCGTTGCGAGCACGCCGCCGGTTCTCCTCCTGGATGGGGCGCAGTAGTACGGTCGCGATCGATACCAGGAGCGAACAAGCCAGACAGATCGCCAGCGTTACCGACAAGGTCTTGAGGGGGGATTCACGCGGAGTGCGAGCGTCTGCATCCGGAGACTGAGCGAGCACCGTCGAAAGCGCGCTGGGGCCAGCCTCCGTCATGCAGAGGCCCTCGGCCATTTTGCGCGACCCGCCACGGCGGCGTGGTCGAACAGGGGAGCGAAAACGCTCGCGACTAGGATGGCGGACATGGTTCCGTCAGGACTTGTGGGGTTGGCCAGCCGCAGCAAGATGATGACAAATCCGATAAGCACGCCATGTGCCCAGCACCCCGAATTGCTGGTTGGTGACGAGTGCGGATCCGTGGCAAAGAAGATGACACCAAAGAGGACACTGCCCATCAGTAGATGTGAAGAGAGCGCATAGGCCGGGGCTTGCGTGCTGATGTGTCCGAGCAAGCCAAGGCCGATCGCCATGCCGATTGGAACTGCGATCAGAATGCGCCAGGAGATCCTCCCAAGCACGAGCAATACGAGGGCGCCCAGTAGACAAGCGAGGCCTGATGACGCGCCGATCGCCCCACCGGGCGACGCCATCCACAACTCGTTCCACGGAACGGCCGCCTCACGTTCCGGTCGCAACCACTGTGATGCGGTGCCAAGGGATTGCGGCCAAGTCAGAGCGAGGAAGATATGGGCAAGGACGGCAGGATGAACGAAACTCCGCTCGCTGCCCCCGAAGACTTCGCGACCCACGATCCAACCAAACGCGATGGCGATGCTAGCCGGCAGGACGGGAGTTTGGGCCGGTAGTGTCAAAGCAAAGCCGAGTCCCGCTACGAGGGCGCCTCGTATCTTGGGTCGATGTCCGAGATGGGACGCCGCAAGAGCTATAGCGCTCGCTGTCGCAACCGAGCACGCTACGAGTAGAACAATTCCTAGGAACGTGTCTAGGTAGAGGCTGGCCGCACCGCCGCCCTCCGCATGAGCCGCTTGGACGCCCCCCATCACCAAACACGCCACGAGCGCGAGTACGTAGGCGGCGGATTGGCGCCGCATTTTCGCTGCTTTCACGACCACGCAGATCGACTCGTGTGATGCCTCAGTTGGCTAGGTAACCGACAATACGGATCAGGCCCTCGTCGTTTGCCCGAGTTTCTGCGGGAACCACTGTCCAGCATATCTTTGATAGGAGCATGCATCAGCTGGACCACTTCATGCGCAAGCGCATTGTGATCCCGATGATCGTGGCAACTGCGCCCAACGTGCTCTCGAGTTTCGTTCGCATCGGAACGTTCATAGGTGAGACGGCTTGGTGTCCTAGACGAGAGGCAAAGGAGGCTCCGCGAAGTTTTTGGCACTATGCAAAGATATTTCTCGACTCACCACAACCGAGACGAGTAGCGGAGCGGCAAGTGCAAGGCGCGGCAGTTGCATCGCAGAGGAGTACGAATGGAAACGATGACGAGCCCAACCCCGAGCGACCGCCGGCAGCTTGTTCGACTCGGCGCAATTCACACCGTACTTGCCATGCTGCAAGCCGTGATGGCGGTGGCCCTCGTCGCCATGCTGATCGATAGTCCTGCCGCACCGGGCGCTTGGTCGGCCAAGGTCTCCTGGACGCTGGCCTTCTCCCTCCCCGTGCTCGCCGCCCTCACCTTCGCGGCGGGCCGCCGGCTCGTCGAGCACCAGGCGTACTCGTTCTGCCTAACGATTGCCGCCCTGAACTGCTTCTACTTTCCGTTTGGCACCATCCTTGGCATCTGGACCTTGATCACCCTAAAGCGGCCGTCGGTCCGAAAGGCGTTCCCGCAACAGAGGTCGCACTATCCCAATATCGACACCTGGGAAAACAGGAGACTTCCTTGACCCTGCCATGGTTGTGAGTGCGCCAGCTCCGAATACAACCTTGCGCCGACCGACATCCGTCGCCGCGAGCGGTGGGAATGAGTCCGCAGCGGTAAGAATAATTCCGCTCCGGAATGTTGCGCTAGCAAGCTAGCGACAGCACGTACGTGCGTCCAAAGTCCGTAGCACCAGAACGCCTGCGCGGTGAAACGGGGCCGTCAATACAAGGGCGAAGGTGGCGCAGTGAACAGGCATCATTCTTGCGATGTGCAAGGCGTAGTTGAGCGTGCCGCCTGTGGCTGCGAACTACGAGTTTATCTTAATGGAGCACAATCTAAGGAGCCCCGATGATTCGAAACATGAAGTCGCTACTCCGCTTTGGCCTTCCTCTGCTATTTGCCCCTCCGCTGGCATTGCTAGCGATTTGCAGTGGATGCGCGGATGTCGAAGTCGTGCAGACCGATGTTCCGGCCTACGACGGCCCAACGGTCGAATTCGACCCTTCAGGATCGGTGATTCCATTCCCCAACAACCTGCTTGTTGATCCGAGCAAAGGGGTGGTCTCGATACCAACGCCATGCACCGAAACCGAGATTCAGCGGCAACTGCGTGTTGGGGTGCTCAATACTCTCGACGGATTCGGGACCTACCAACCCGCCTTGCAGGTGACGTTTACTGAGACCATAGACGCCGATACGCTGCCGGGACATCTACATCTTTTTGAGTTTGGTGGAAACGAGATTCCCATTACCACCATCTTGGGCCAGAGCACGCGAGCCAACTCCGATTGCACCGCAAGCGAAACGGTCACCTCGCTCACCATTGTGCCGGTGCGGCCGTTATCTGGCGCGACCCAACACGTGGTTGCGCTCACCGAAGGCATCGCGACTCCCGATGGCGTGCCGATCATTCCCTCCGTGACATGGGGGTTGGTTCGTCAGTCGGTAAACCCGATCACCGTCGAGGATGGCGTGGTCGTCGCAGAGCGGACACCGCTCGATCTGGTCGACGACGCGACGGCGCTACTCGGCATTCATCAATTGTGGAACGCACTTGCTCCGACAATGGGATTTCTTGATGGCGCTCTTGGCTCGGAACGCGCCAAGGTCCTCATCGCCTGGCAATTTCGCACGCAGACGACCACAGCCCCCCTCAACCCTCGAGTCGCGGGCAGTCTTGCCAACACGCTACCGTCCAGTCCCCTGGCAGGTGTGGTGTCAATCACCGGCCCCAACAGTGCAGAAGAATTCTTAGAAGGAGTTCTCGGCACTGAAACGTGCACAGCCATCGGCTGCGAGAACGTGGGCGACGTGCTTGGGGGAGCTCTCAGTGCTCCCAACTACCAAGCCGAGACAAGCAACACGCTGCCAGGCGGCGCTGCGGTTCCCGGGCCTTGGTCAAATCCGATCCGTCCGGAACTCGTTAGCACCCCTAGCCTCCCTTTCCTCGCGCTGGTTCCAGCGACGCCTGCTCCGGCCGGCGGCTACCCGGTTGTCGTCTTCGGCCATGGCTTAACGCGCTCAAGCAGCGACCTCTTTGCAATTGGCCCACAGCTGGCCGGTGCCGGCATTGCATCCATCGCGATCGACTGGGTCGCGCACGGATCCCGCGCGGTCCAGACAAGCGACGATCCGAGCCTTGGCTGCACGGGCACACCCGATCCATCGGTGGCCCCCCAATGCTTCGCTCCCCTGCTAGCAACAAATCTCGCGGCGGCGCGCGACAACCTCCGCCAGTCGGCGCTCGACACCATCGGGCTCATAGGCGCACTGCAACGATGCCTGGGCGCGACGTGCAACACCCTGGTTGTCGACCCCGATCGCATCGGCTACTTGGGGCATTCCCTAGGTGGTTTACTTGGCTCAGTTGTCGCCTCCGCAGCCCCCAAAGTGCGCGTCGCGGTACTCAACGTCGGCGGCGTGGGTTGGGTCGACGTGGTGGAAAACACGGAGACGCTTGGCATTCGCTGCCCCCTCATTGATGCACTAATCACCGCCGGCGTGGTCACAGGTAAGGTCTCGGATCTCACCGCAACCCCTCCGATTGGCACCTGTCTTCGCGATAGCTGGAAACGCGATCCGGGCTGGCTCGTCTTTGCCAATATTGGTCGCTGGATTCTCGATCCGGGCGACGGCGCCAATTTCATTTCGCTCTTTGGTGAACGCCCCGTGCTCGTTCAAGTAGCTGTTGATGACAAGGTAATTCCCAACATTGCCAGCGAGCGATTGGGTGCTCTACTTGGAGCGGCGACCTCACAGGCGGATTCCAGCATCTCGCCGACGACGGTGAGTGCGGCGATCATCGAGTCGCCGAATGCGCGAAAGCTCGTGCGCTACACAACACAGGCCGCCGACCCGGGGACCGGCTTTCCAGGCAACAGCTATGGCAACAGCTCACTCCTAGCACCGGCGAGCGCTGACACAGCGGGCCAGCTTGGCACCGCGCTGATGCAACGCGACGCCATCACGTATCTACTTAACAACCTCTAGTCCGACCGGAGACAGTATGAACAAATTGCTAACCGTAGTGAGCGCCGCAGTCATCACCTCGGCCGCGGCTCAAGCCAACGCCGGTGGTTTTCTGATTCCAGAGAACAGTGCGCGGGCAACCGGCAGAGCGAACGCTGTGACCGCCTCCGTAAGCGATGCCTCGGCGGCCTATTACAATCCCGGCGGCCTGGGGCTTGTGGAAGGCATTGTGATCAATTTGGGAGCCACCTTGATCTTGCCCAGTTCGTCCTTTACCGAGGACGGCAGCAACGAGGAGACAAGTGTGCGCGACGCTGATGCTGTGACGCCCAACTTCTACATGGCAGCGCAGCTGAGCAAGGTGGTCCGTGTTGGGATTGGTTTCAACGTGCCATTTGGCAGCCAGCTCAACTGGCCTGCAACCTCCCCCGCGGCCGACGAGGTCAGAAGAATCTCGCTGCGCGCCGCCTTTATCACGCCGGTGGTTGGATTCGATCTTGGCCACATCATCCCAGGCCTTACGGCTGGTGTCGGCATCGATCTAGTTCCCAGCACACTCGAACTCAAGCGCGATATTTGGTTTGGCGAAGACACTGGCAAAGCGCACTTGGCTGGTTCCGGTTTCGGAGTTGGCGCTCGTGGTGGACTCACCTATCGGCCGCCTTTGACTCCGGGCCTATCCTTCGGCCTCGCGTATCGCAGCCAGGTTGCGATTGACTTTGAGGGCGATGGAAGCTTTGCAGCGCCGGCGCCCTATCGCAGCAGCCTTCCGCCAGATGGTGTTATCTCGACGTCGATAACGCTTCCTCAGTCCGTGTTGGCGGGCATCTCGTATCACGTGCTGCCGGAGCTCGAAGTCGAGTTTGATGTCAACTGGGTCGGCTGGTCGAGCTTTGATGAGGTCGACCTCAAGTTGCCCGACGCGAGTCATGAGATCTTGACGCAAGACTACAGCGATATCTTCACGCTGCGGGCCGGCGCCGAGTACACGATTGCAGATGCGGGGGTCGCGGTGCGCGGTGGCTACACCTACGATCCAACGCCGATTCCGGCAAGACACCTCACGACCTTGCTGCCCGATATTGACCGCCATGTTCTCGCCGTTGGAGCGAGCTACGATCGTCTGCCGCTGGGAGGTACAGCGGATCTTGGTGTCCTCTGGGTACTACCGGGGTCCAAGCGCACCTCCGATACACTTGGCGAGCCGGACCACAAAGGTAGCTTCGATGTGAGCGCTTGGGTTGTCGGCTTGGGCTATTCGATGCAACTCGGAAGACGACCCGCCAAGGCAGCGAGCCCGCGCTACGTGAACGCCGAGAAGGAAGCGAAAAGCGGCGGTCGTGTGGCGTCGGGCCCCTAGGGCAGTCGCCGCCTCGCTGCACGAACACATGCGACCTCGCCTCGCTTGGACCGAGGCCTGCCCCGTGCAGCTCGTATCATCCAGGGTTTTGCTCACAAAGCGCCCCGTTCCTGCAGCAACGTCCAGAACCCCTCCTCATCAAGGACCTCAACGCCCAGCACTTGCGCCGCTGCGAATTTGGATCCGGGACGCTCGCCTGCCACAAGATAATTCGTATCTCCACGAACGGAGCCTGTGGCGCGTCCTCCGTGGTCCTCCACCAGTCTCTCGGCCTCCTCACGCGTCAGGCGCTCTAACGCCCCTGTAAACACAAACCGCAGGCCCTCAAGCTCGTTTGCCGACCGCACGGGTTCTTCTTCGATTTGCACGCGCCCATCCAACAAGGCCTTGATCACTTGGCGGTTGCTTGCGGTGCGAAAGAAGTCGGCGATTTGCTCCGCTATCCGTTGGCCAACACCGGGCACCTCGGTCAGTTCGTCTTCCGTTGCCTGGACAATTGCATCCACGCTGCCAAAGTGCTTTGCCAGGGTCCGCGCAACCTCGCTCCCGACTCCCGGGATGCCCAGGGCATAGACGAAGCGATCTAAGGGAACGCGTGAGGCACTTGCGATTGCCGCGACCAGCTGTTGGGAACTTTTCTTAGCAAACCCTTCGAGGCGTGCAACTTGGTCAACCTGCAGATCGAAGAGGTCGGCGAGTGAATCGACAAGGCCGCTCGCTATCAGTTCACGGGCGGTGCGGCCGCCAAGTCCCCTGATGTCGAGCGCCGCCCGCGATGCGACGTGCACGAGCTGGGAGGCTCTCTGGGCTGCGCAACCCAGGCGGTTTGGGCAGATGGTGTGGGGCCCGGCGGACGTTAGCGGGCTCGCACATGAAGGGCAGTGGATTGGCATTCGGTACGGTTTGTTGCGGGCGCGCCCCGGCTCTCGTAGGCGTTCTACGATCTCCGGAATCACATCACCGGCGCGCTGTACCCGCACTCGATCTCCAACTCGCAGGTCTTTGCGCTTCACCTCTTCTCGATTGTGCAAACTGGCACGTCGCACCATGACGCCTCCGACGGCAACCGGGTGCATGACAGCAACCGGTGTCACGATGCCCGTTCGCCCGACGCTGGGATAGATTTCCACAATGCGCGTTATTTCCTGGCGGGGCGAGAACTTGAGGGCGTAGGCCCATCGGGGATGCCTGGCTGTAGAGCCGAGTTGTTCGCGAGCAGCCAGGTCGTCGAGCTTTATGACGATTCCATCGATCTCGTGGGAGAGCCGGTCGCGGCGCCCTTCTAGTTCCCTGTGAAATCCGACAATGTCTTCGAGCGAGCAGACGACGACGCTGGGCTCGGGAACGCGCAGTCCCCAATCCATCAGAGCTTCGCGAACTTGAGACTGGGACTCAAAGCTTGCGCCCTCGACAGCGAGCACGTCGTAGCAGTAGATCGTGAGTCGTCGCTCAGCAGTGATGGCTGGGTCTAGCTGACGAAGCGAACCGGCTGCTGCGTTGCGCGGGTTGGCGAAGGGCTTCTGTCCCAGATCGTTGAGCCTATTGTTGAGCCTGTCGAAGGCCTCGATCGGCATCAGAACTTCCCCGCGTACGCTTAGCAGGGTGGGTACACGTCGATCGCTTGAACGAAGCCTTAGGGGCAGTGCACGGATTGTCCTCAGGTTTGCCGTCACTCCTTCACCATGGGCGCCGTCACCGCGCGTTGCGCCGCGCACGAGTTGTCCACGCTCGTAAACCAATTCGACCGAAGCACCATCTAGTTTTGGCTCGAGCACATAGCGGGGCGCATCTACATACTGGCGCACGCGCGCGTCAAAACTCTCCAGTGCAGCCACACCGGCCGAGGCCTCCAGGCTCAGCATGGCTCCTAAGTGTTTTACCTTGGAGAACTGGTCAAGCGGCTTGGCACCAACTCCGCACGTTGGAGAGTCACTGCTTTGGAGATCGGGATACGAAGACTCCAGAGCGACGAGTTCGCCAAACAGCCTATCGTACTCCGCATCCGCTATCTCAGGTTGATTCCTAACGTAGTACAGGTAGTCGTGATTGCGAATTTGCGTGCGCAACTCACGGGCGCGACGTTCCGCCTTGTTTCCGACCACGGCTTAGTGTTGTTTCGTCATTGCGACGAAGAGCGTCGCGCCATCGCGCTTGACCAAGAGCAGAACAATCCCTTTGCTCCGCGCAACTCGAGTCTCGAAGTCTCCAACGCTCTTCACCTTCTTGCGGTCCAGTTCCACAATCACGTCACCGGGACGCAGACCGACTCGCGCCCCGCTGCCGGCATCATCGACCTCCGTGATCACAACTCCGTCGCGAACCTTCTCGGAGATGTCGTATGTCTTTCGCATGGCCTCGTTTAGTGGCCCCACAGAGAAGCCAAGAGGGGTGCTCTTGGTTGAGGACTCAGCTGAGGTTGCGACATCAGCTGAGTCCGTGAGTTCGCCCAGTGTGACGACGAGGGACCGATTCTTGCCGTCGCGAAACACCACCAAACGAACCTTGGCCTTGGGCCCCGCCAGCGCGATCTTGTTCCGCAGTTTGCTGGTGGACGTCATGGCTTCGCCAGCGACTTCGACAATGACGTCACCACGCTTGAGGCCCGCTTTCTCGGCGGGACTATCGGAAGTGACATCGGAGATGAGCACCCCGGACGTAATGGCAAGCCCCAGACCTTTGGCAAGGTCTTCGTCGAGATCCTGGATCGCAACGCCAAGCCACCCGCGCACGATCGTGCCGCTCTCCAGCAACTTGTCCATGGTCGGTTTTGCAAGATTGGAAGGAATCGCAAACCCAACCCCTTGGTAGCCGCCACTGCGACTGACGATCGCGGTATTGAGCCCGATAAGCTCTCCGCGCATGTTGACGAGAGCGCCTCCAGAATTGCCGGGGTTGATGGCGGCATCGGTTTGAATAAGGTCCTCGTAGTCGACGATGCCAACATTTCCGCGACCAAATGCGGACACGATACCCATGGTGACCGTTTGTCCAACGCCAAAGGGATTCCCAATGGCGATCACAACATCCCCGAGCCGCATAGATTCAGAATCTCCAAAGGGAAGAGCCTTGAGGCCTTCTACCGTGCCTTCAAGCTGTAGTATCGCGACATCGCTCTTGGCGTCGGAGCCAATAATCTTGGCGTCAAAATCGCGACCATTCGTTAGAGTAATTCGGAGGTCCTCCGTATTCTCAACCACATGATTGTTGGTAAGAATAATTCCTGTCGACGCTACAATGACCCCGGAGCCTAGACTGCGCTGTCGTCGCTCCCGTGGTATCCGCTCGAAAAAGTGTGGCCCGAAAAAGTCCCGAAAGAAAGGGTCACGCGAAAACGGTCCAACGTTGGGAAGCGAGGTCTGCGTGGTCTTGGTCGCCCAGATGTTGACGACGCTAGAAACCGTCTTCTCAGCAACGTCAGCGATGACCACAGGTTCGCCGCCCATGCCCGAACTCGCAAAGGCCGGCGACGGCAGCACAGCCCGTTGCACGATCGCCGCAGCGTCATGGCGACTCTCCTTTCGGGATCCGGAAAGAAGCTGTACGCAGGTTGCAGCGACGGCCCCGATTGCGACGAATGCAACCATCCAGAAAAGCGATACGCGAGCGTACCCAGGCCAATCCCTAGTCTTCTTCATATTGAATCCTCGCGCTTCCACGCGCTTCCACGCCGCCCGCGTTGGCGGTCTCAGTGGATCGTCCGGCTTGTCGTTTTCCCCTTCAAAGGTTCAAGTAAAAAACAGGGTCCTCTGTTGCGTCACCGCAACGATTGATGCCTCTCGTGAGGTTCGTCTGGCTTCAGAGTCTGGGCAGCACCGCCGTAGGAACGTATTGGGTTCGTTCCACCCGCCATGGCGTTCGTCGCCTTCGCGGT
>Ga0316204_10000826_pt1 | contig 99531 bp, 86 predicted proteins | sample 6monrhotite_MG_2_FD_205661 | JGI IMG/M metagenome (GOLD analysis project Ga0316204, IMG submission 205661) | Microbial mat bacterial communities from mineral coupon in-situ incubated in ocean water Damariscotta River, Maine, United States -... | ecosystem: Environmental > Aquatic > Marine >... | reverse complement strand
TCAGAACAACAGATGATAAAGAAGAACCACATGAGTATATAGGTCATGTTACAGTGGTTAGATAACCCACAAAAACCACATTTAAGAAGTGAAACCAAACAAAGGCAGTGTAATTATTTACACTGCCTTTGTTATTTTGATTATAAATGGATTATCTACTTCAATAAAATAAGTAATGATTATTGTAACCCTAAGCGCCTTTTTAAAGTACTAGTTCGTGATATTTTAGGAAACCAGAGGCAACAATGTTGAATTTAATACGTCTGATAATTAATAATTAATATATTCTATTAGACATCAATAGTTAATGGAAAATAAAATACCTTTACATCATGAAAATAATATACCCTATATTACTACTCTTATTTTCGTTATTCACAACGGACTTTACCGCGCAATCACCTGATAGTAAGTTCATTCAGTTCGTGATGACGAATGTTGACTCAAGAGAAAAAGCCTTAGAAATAGATCAATTTATTCGTAGTCAACAAGGAATAGAAATATCAAGAGCAGATATCGTAAGTAAAAAATATTTATGTATTTATGACCCAACAAGTGGACTCGATAGAGAATCGTTTGAGAAATGGATGGCAGAATTAGGAGTTGAGATCAAGTGTTTTAGAGAAGGTAAATTCGGAACAGATAAAATAATTGATCAAAAAATGGACTGCGAATAGTTATGAAAAATTATATCTACACCCTACTTATATTCTTCCTCGCACTTAACGTAAATGTAAGCTATTCTCAATGGGGAGATTGTGACAATTCAATTGAAGCGTGTACAAACCCTTCTTTTGCAGTTACTCCAAATGGATTTGGATTAATTGAAGAATTTACATCTGGTACTACTACAAACCCTAGTACAAATCCAAATGCATCTCCAGGAAATAGCGGATGTCTATTATCTGGAGAATTAAACAGTACATGGTTATTGATTACAGTAACTAGTCCTGGCACATTGGAATTCAGCATGGGAGACTTAGCTTCTCCAGGTTGTTTTGATTGGATTATGTGGTCTTATGATGCCAACACATGTACAGATATTTTCAATAACGTACTCCCTCCAGTTGCATGTAATTGGAATGGAGCATGTAGCGGATTAACTGGGATGGCAAATACATTGCCAGCTGGAGCAAGTCAAGCTGATTTTGAAAACGCACTAAATGTAAATGCTGGAGACCAATTTATGATTTGCTTATCCAACTATGGTGGAGCTAACACAAACATACCCTTAAACTTTTTTGGAACTGCTGGAACAACCTGTGGTGGAGCAATTGGAGCCACAATATGTGAAGGAGATACCGCCACTATTTCTGCTATTGATGGTGTGACTTATGTATGGGAAACAGCAACTTTTGGATTTATTTCAACTAACACAGCTGGAGATACTGCATACGTAAACCCATCTATCACTACAAGTTACCCAGTACTAATTACTTTTTCGGACGGAACGACAGGAATGGACACAGCTGTAGTTACTGTAAACCCTGCTATTAATGCATCCTCTACAGTAATTGAAGATTTATGCTTTGGAGATGAGACAGCTTCCATAACCATTAATACACCAGGTGGAACAACTCCATTCGCATTCGCTTTAACTGGACCAATCTCAAGTAACAATACAAATGGAACTTTTTCAAATTTACCAAGTGGTAATTACACAATTGACATTACCGATGATGCTGGTTGCTCAGATCAAATTACAGTTACTGTCAACCCAGGGCCTTTATGTTGTGACATAACCTTATCTACAACTGATGATGTAGTAAATTGTCAAGCAGATTGTTCTGGATTCCTAGTTGTGGACACGTTAAATGCTCACCCCCCAGTATCTATTCAATGGTATGATGAAAACAACAATCCAATTATTGGGGCTATTAACGACACTTTAGAGTCTCAATGTGCTGGAGAATATTACGTACAAGTTACGGATGCTGTTTGCATGGTAAGAGATACAGCAGCAATAGATGTAATTTTACAGTTACCAACAGTAGTATCTTCTAATGACACCACAATTTCTGTAGACCAAGATATATCATTATGGTCAACAGGTGGAAATTCTTATATCTGGTCCCCAGATACTTATTTAGATTGCTCAAGTTGTGACACTGTAACTTCAAGTCCTGGAGAAGACGTCATTTATTTCATTCAAGTAACGGACTCATTAGGGTGTACAGTGGAAGATACAATCGCTGTAACCGTTCTATACAACCCTTTATTTATTCCTAATGGATTTTCTCCTAATAACGATAATGAAAATGACATTCTTTATGTTAGAGGTGGTGGAATAGCATCTATTCAAATGCAAATATTTGACAAATGGGGTACATTAGTCTTCGAAACCCTAGATTCGCAAATAGGATGGGATGGAACTTTTAATGGAAAACCTGTAAATACTGGGGTGTATGTATATAGAATGGATGCCACATTGAAAAATGGTGAAAATCTATATTTAAGTGGAAACATTACATTGTTTAGATAAACAAAATGAGAGTACAATTTTTTATAATAGCGATATTATCGGTTTTTACGTTAGATGCGCAGGACATTGAGTTTTCTCAATTCAACAACGTTCCAATGATGCAGAACCCTGCAAACACTGGTATGGGTAGAGGCTACAACAGAGCCAATATGATGTATCATTCACAGCATACAACTATGGGTAATGTATATTCAACAATGTACGCCTCTGTTGATGCTCCAATTTTTTCACATAAAATGAAAAGGGCAAGTGGGCTATTTGCAACAGGACTCCATTTTTACAACAATACAGAAGGAGACGCTAAATTAAGTACAATGAATATTGGGCTTTCTCTTGCTGGTCATGTTGATTTAGACTATTACAATAAGGGAAGCGTTGGCTTGCAAGGAAGTTATAATCAACAATCCTATAATGTCAATAAAATACAATGGGACAATCAATATAATGGAACTGCCTATGACCCTACCCTACCTTCAGGGGAAAACTTTTCAGGAGCCAATAATATTTACTTCAATATGGGAGTAGGCTTATTGTGGAAGCACTTCTCAAGAGAAGAAAATTTATCTAGTATTGATAAGGGTAGCTTTGAACTTGGATATAGTATGTTTAATATAACAAAACCTTCACTATCCTTATTTAACAGTGGTGATAAACAATATTTCAAGCATCATCTACACTTTAAAACTTTATTCGCTATAGGTGAAAAACATATTGGCGTAGCCCCGTCTGGAATGTTTCTAATGCAAGGTCCACATTTAGAATATTCTATTGGGAGTTCATTTCTTTACTTTTTAAAATCAGACACAAAATACACTGGTTTTATTAAAGAAGCATATTTAGGTGTATCTCTTCATTATAGACATACGGATGCTTTAGTTCCTGGCTTGATAATCAAAATTGGAGATATTGTTGTTGGAATGTCATATGATTATAGTATTGGAAAAGTTCAAAATTTCAATGGAGGAATGGGAGGATTTGAAGTTTCTATTCAATTCAACGACACATACGGCACCCTATTCAATCAAGGAAATATGCACATAACAAATGGTGCTCAAAACTCGAGAAAATTATAATATGAAAGTTTTTACACTATTAGTTTCTTTATTTTTTGGTCTCAATGTAATTGGTCAAACCCTTGATTCAAAAGTTATTGAATATTTAGGAGCAGAAAAAGCATCTGAATTACTTGCAAATAACCCAGATAAATACAATCATTTATTAGATTTTATAAATCAATCATGGTACGTTCAGGATGTATCATTTAAGGATCTTTCAAATCTAACTGACTTTAGGACTGTTCAATACAAAGGTACTGGAGTTAACCAATTTGATGATGGGACGAATTTTCACATAGAAAATTTCAATCCATTACTATACAAGATAAATATACAAGATAAATACCCTACTACGTATAAGCTGGGCGAAACTGGTAAAATTATCGTTTTCTATTCTAGAGAATATTTTATTAATAAATTAGAAGAAAGCAAGTAATGAAAAAAATCATTTTAGCCATATATATATTATTATCGTTGGGTGTATCTGCTCAAGATTTTTCAATTTCCGATGGAAGCATTAGTACTTGTCTCGGGACGTTATTTGATTCAGGAGGAACTGGTGGAGCTGGCTATTCCAATAGCGAGAGTTTTACGGTTACCATATGTCCTGATAATGCTAACGATGTAATAACACTTGACTTTTTAAACTTTGCTTTAGATAATACCAATACGGCAACACCACCTGCAAATAACATAGATAATATAGTAATTTATGATGGTGATAATACAGGTGCAACAAGTCTCGGAACGTATACTGGAAACCAACTACAAGGAACTATAGTAACATGTACATCCTTAAACACTTCTGGATGTCTAACCTTAGTTTTCACATCTAATGATCAAGGAACTGGTGTTTTTGCAGCGACAATAACTTGTTCGACTCCATGTCAACGTCCATTTGCTCAAGCAGTTTCTTCTCCTGACACTATTGCTAAAATATGTATTGGCGAAACTGTTGACTTTGATGGATCGTCTTCTTATGCTCAAGGTGGTTTTAACATTACAGACTATCACTGGGATTTTGATGATGGTACAATTGATAGCTTAAGTGGAGCAACCACCAGCTACACATTCAATGACCCAGGTGTATTTGTAGTTCAATTGCATGTAATTGATGATAATGGATGTATAAATTCAAATCTGACTGACTTAAGCGTATGGGTAGCTCCTTACCCAGTATTTAATCCAATAGAATTTGACACGACAATGTGTATTGGTGAAACAGTAACAATGACTGCTCATCCAGATCAATATGCACAAACATGGACAGCAGTTCCTGATGGAAACCTAGGTGGACCTCAATATGTACCAGACCAAGTAGGGCAATGTTTCACGACTACTTTAGATTTCACATCTTTTTCTCCAGGTCAATCATTGACAAATGTTAATGATTTACTTGATGTATGCGTAAATTTTGAACATTCATTTATGGGGGATTTAGTTATTTCTCTTACTTGTCCTACTGGACAAAGTGTTGTACTTCACCAACAAGGAGGAGGAGGAACAAACCTTGGAGATCCAGATCAATTGGATGGTCCACAATTCCCTGGGGTTGGATGGGATTACTGCTGGAGTCCTGCTGCTACAAATGGAACCTGGGTCGATAATTCTACAACAAACACAATGACTAATAGTAGTGGGTCTACATCCTTGATTCCTGGCACCTATGAGAGTTTAAACCCTATGAGTGCCCTAGTGGGATGTGATCTTAACGGAACTTGGGAAATAGAATTTTGTGATTTATGGGGTGCAGATGATGGTTTTGTTTTCAGTTGGGAAATCAATTTTGATCCAAGTTTATTTCCTCCTTTGACTTCATTTACTCCAGAAATTGGTACGGGACTTGACTCGTCTTTGTGGAGTGGACCTGGGATTTCACTGTCACCGGATGGAAATGAAATTACTGTTACTCCAACAACTGCTGGGTCTTATGACTATACATTCACTATCACAAGTGAACATGGATGTGTTTCAGACACTACAATAACGTTGGTAGTCGACCCTCCACCTGAAATTTTTGCAGGAAATGACACAAGTGCATGCAGCGGGGAACAAGTTCAGCTTGTAGGAGAAATATTAAACACTCCACCACCAGCGCCACCTTGCACATTTACAATTGACATGGTAGATACATGGGGAGATGGCTGGAATGGAGCATCAATAGACATAGTAATTAATGGAACGGCATCGAATTACGGTATGACAACAGGATCAAATGCATCCTATACATTTACATTAAATGATGGAGACACTTGGGAAATTATATTTAATTCAGGAACATTTGATAGTGAATGCATCTACACAATTACAGATTGTAATGGTAATCAAACATTTTCCGATGGACCGAGTCCAACTTTGGGGTCAGTATATACTGCTACTTACGGTAATCCCGTTTCTTACACCTATCAATGGACTCCTAGTACTGGTCTTTCCGATCCAACTGTAATAGACCCTATTTCGTCAATCAATGGTCAAACAACTTATGTTTTGAGCACATTCCCAACAGGTCATCCATTGTGTTTATCAACTGATTCAGTAACCGTAAACATTAACGACCCTTTTGCAGGAATAGACTCTAGTTCAACTATTTGCCAAAACGGAACAGGCATTAATTTAAATTACTTTTTAGGAGGAATTGCTGATACCGGAGGCGATTGGTACAATAACTCAACTCTTATACCCTATCTATATGACCCTTCAAATTTAGTAGCTGATACATTTACCTATATTATTGGTAATCTAGGATGTTTAGATACTGCTACAGTTATTTTATATGGATCTGTTCCGAACCCAGTATCTTCAAACGATACTTCAATTACAGTCGATCAACAAATACCATTATGGACTTCTGGAGGGGATTCTTACGCTTGGGTTCCTAGCACTTACCTAGACTGTTCCACTTGTGAAAATGTAATATCTACACCAGGTGAAGATATTACCTATTATATCGAGGTTACTGACTCCTTAGGCTGTACAACAATTGACACCATTAACATATTTGTCAATTATAATCCTTTATATATTCCAAATGGATTTTCACCAAATGGAGATGACAATAATGATATTTTGTACGTACGTGGTGGTGGTGTAGCTTCCATTCAATTTCAAGTATTTGATAAATGGGGGAACCTTGTTTTTGAGTCGTTTGACGTTGATAGTGGTTGGGACGGGACCTACAAAGGAAAGGAGTTGAACACTGGTGTTTTTGTATATAGAATGGATGCTCAGCTTAAAAACGGTGAAAATTTATTTCTGTCTGGCAATGTAACATTGTTTAAATAGATACACAGCAGTGGTACTTTCATCATTATTATCTGCGGTAAGATAAAACAATGATTAAGGCATAAAAAAGGGGTGAATCAAATGATTCACCCCTTTTTACTTTTCAAAATATTCAAACTCTATGCATCAATATTTGCATATTTAGCATTCTGTTCAATAAACTCTCTTCTTGGTGGAACTTCATCGCCCATCAACATAGAGAAAATTCTATCTGCTTCAGAACTACTTTCAATAGTAACTTGACGTAGAGTTCTAAACTCAGGATTCATTGTAGTTTCCCACAATTGCTCCGCATTCATCTCCCCAAGACCTTTATAACGTTGAACACTAACACTTGATTCCGTTCCAGCTCCTTTCATACTGTCTATAAAACCATCACGTTCTGCATCATTCCAAGCATAATTACTTTGCTTTCCTTTTTTAACTTGATATAAAGGTGGAGTAGCAATGTATAGATAACCATTTTCAATTAACTCCTTCATATATCTAAAAAAGAAAGTCATAATCAAAGTTTGGATGTGGCTACCATCAACATCGGCATCACACATGATGATTACTTTGTGATAACGAAGCTTTTCCATATTCAGGGCTCTTGAATCCTCTTCAGTACCAACCCTTACCCCTAAAGCAGTATAAATATTTTTTATCTCTTCGTTTTCAAATATTTTGTGTTGCATTGCTTTTTCAACATTCAAAATTTTACCTCTTAGAGGCATAATTGCTTGAAAATGTCTATCTCTACCTTGTTTCGCAGTACCACCTGCCGAATCTCCCTCGACAAGATATACTTCACATTCTGATGGATCCTTAGATGCACAATCAGAAAGCTTTCCTGGTAATCCAGCTCCACCCATTGGGTTCTTTCGCTGAACCATCTCTCTTGCTTTTGTAGCAGCATGACGAGCCGTTGCAGCAAGAATTACCTTCTGAACGATTTGCTTCGCATCATCTGGATTTTCTTCCAAGTAATCATTAAGCATCTCACTCACTGCTTGACTCACTGGAGCAGTAACCTCTCTATTTCCAAGTTTCGTTTTAGTTTGACCTTCAAATTGAGGCTCTTGAACTTTCACCGAAACAATAGCCGTTAAACCTTCACGAAAATCATCACCAGAAATATCAAATTTTAATTTATCCAACATTCCTGATTTCTCAGCATACTTCTTTAAAGTACCTGTTAAACCTCTTCTAAAACCAGAAAGGTGGGTTCCTCCTTCGTGTGTATTAATATTATTTACATACGAATGAATATTTTCTGCATAAGAGTTATTGTATATCAAAGCTACCTCAACAGGAATTCCGTTTTTCTCCCCCTCTATGCTAATTACTTTTTGAATTAATTTTTCTCTAGTTCCATCTAAAAACTCAACAAATTCTGACAAACCTCTATCAGAGTAAAAAGTTTCTACAGGCGAATTTCCCTCCTCATCTTTTGCTTCTTCTCGTTCATCAGTCATAACAATTGTTAAACCTTTGTTTAAGAAAGATAACTCTCTCATACGAGTAGCTAGAACATCGTAATGATACTCAAGTGTTTCAAATATTTCTGGATCAGGGAAAAAGATTACTTCTGTTCCTCCTAAATCAGTAGTCCCATCTTCTTTAACTAGATATTGCTCCTTACCTTGCTTGTATTCTTGAACATAAAGTTTACCGTTTTTATGAACAGTAGCCTTCAAATCAATTGACAACGCATTTACAACAGATACACCAACACCGTGAAGTCCACCAGACACCTTATAAGAATCTTTATCAAATTTACCTCCAGCACCAATTTTTGTCATTACCACCTGTAAAGCGGAAACACCCTCTTTTTTATGAAGATCAACAGGAATACCACGACCATTATCCATAACACGGATTCCGTTTCCTTCCAGAATTGAAATTTCTACTCTATCACAATGACCAGCTAGCGCCTCATCAATAGAGTTATCTACTACTTCATAAACTAAATGATGCAAACCTCTTGTACCAACATCTCCAATATACATTGACGGCCGCATTCTAACATGTTCCATCCCTTCAAGGGCCTGAATACTATCCGCTGAATAATCTTTCATTTCTTTATCTTCACTCATCTTTTAAATCTCATTTTTTGACAAGTACCAAATGTAAGATTTTCACTCCTTTTACACGCAAGAAAAACAGCTTCATTACACACTACTTATTAACATTTACTAAGGTTATACACGATGAAAATTAAAAAGCCGCTAGAAGATGAATTCCAACGGCTTTTCACAAATATTATTTGTAAAATAATTAATTAAAAACTGAAGGTTATACCTCCTAATAAGTTAAATCCTTGAACAGGATAAGCAGTCCATTTTAAATACTTTTTACCAGCCAAATTATTGAAGTTGATAAATGCTGAAAGCTTTTTATTATACCTATACTCAAAGCCTAAATTTGCATCAACAAATGGCTTTAAGTTATATATGTATTTATCATTTATTGCTTCTACTCCTTCAATTGGCGAATAGCTATATGTTTTTCTATTCCCAATTACAAACACATTTGCTCTAACCAAAATCTTATCAGCTAAATCATAAGTTCCAGAAAGCGTAAATTTAAAATCAGGTTTGTGCCATGCAAATTCTTTTCTTCCAGAACTATATGCAAAGTACTCCCCTTTACCATAAATTTTAATTTTTTCTAATTTCTGATATGCCAATTGACCGCTAATAGTTGTTAATGATAAAGTATCATACAATACAGTAAATTTATTACCATACGAATAAGTTGAATCTAATCCAAAAATTGGTAATCCATCTATTACTTCATGTCCCACTGCTAAATTGAATGATATTGTTGAGCTAACAGAACCGCGAATACCACCATATACTTTCAATTTTTGATTGGTATTCTGGATTAAAGCATTTTCTAGAATAAATGGATTTTCCAATCGCATTGAATTAAAAGTATTTCTTTTAATTCCTCCACTCAATCCAACATAAGGGATAAAAATGTCGTTAAACAGGCTATAATTACCCTCAACGCTTGGATAAAAGTGAAACTTCGCAGCGTTTCCAATATTTGCATAAATACTCAACCCAGCTTTAACTGACCAATTATCTCCTCTTGAGAAGATATAGGGTGTCACTTTAAATATAGTATTGTTCGTATTCATAGACAAAATTGAGTCTCCTATTGAATCAGTAACCATCAGGGGAATGTTTTGTTTCAACGTGTTTAAATCAAGCATCACATCCGCTCCAATTTCTTCTTTACCCATATATTTAAATAAGTTTGCATCAATTTTCACATTGTGTTCGTTCGTTTTAGACAAACCATTTAAAAAGTTGTAATCTAAACTAACACTGTGGTTTAATTTAGCACTGTCCTTTAGCATACTCTTCAATTCTGTATGAAACGATACTAAATTATACACTTGTTTAATAGTGTCTTCCGACTCTCTGTATACTTCAGGAATAAGCGTATCGCTTGCTTGGAACCCATAATAATGGAAACTATTTCTATCATAACTAAGAGAAGTTTTAAGCGTATGTTGTCTGAAAAAATGTTTGTAATAACCACCTAAATGATTATCGTTAAACTTATTTACCCCGTAGTCTTTAATATTACCAAAAGCACTATGATGAAGTACGTCTACTCCCCAAGCACGTTTCTTAGATCTAGTTGAGTTGTAATAACCTTCTAAATACGGAGAAGTGTACATTCCAATCCCAGCTTTCACGTACCCTGAATAGAGTTTTTCTAGCGGCTCAACAATTTTTAATCTAGCTGGTTTTATAGGCTGAACCTCAAATGATACATCATGTTGTGCAGGTTCGAGGTAATATTGAAGTTTCGGGATTTCCATTACGGAATCTTTCGATTGCGGCATTGTACTAATCTTTTTTGATTTTATTGTGGTACGCGCTGCAGAATCCGTTCCACTATAAACATCAGAGCCACCATCTTGAGCAACCCCATTTTGTGTGCCAACAGAAAAAAGTACGACAATTAATATGTATCCTATTTTCATCATTTAGTTATTTGGTTCTTTGTTTTGTTTCTCCTTCTCATCCTCTAATTCATCTTCAAAAAGTTTTTTATCTTTTTCCTGAACACCATCAAAGTCAATTTCCACATCTTCTTTTTCCATTGATTTTTCACCTTGGCTTTCTAAGTCTAGGATATAATCAATTTTTGACTGAGCAAGTGCCACTAGCTCAGCTTGATCTTTTCCTGTATAATTATCTACAACACTTTGTAGACTTGATTTTGCATTGAAATAATCTTCCTTTGCTATAAAATTATCCCCTAATAAAATTATTGCCCTAGCAATCCAGTAATCGTAAGAAGGTTTTTGCTTAACCAATTCCATTATCGTTAATTCACATTCATCATTCTTCTCTTGTTCAAATAATATTTCCGCAGCATTGTATTTCGCTTCCGCACCCTGTATACTCTGCGTTTTTTCACTTAACTCTATTAAAACAGTATATGCTTCATCCAATCTATCCATCTCTTTCAGGCAAAGTCCTTTAATCAATGTAGCTTCAATTTCAACTGGTTCATCTAGATTGCTTAGAACCAATACTGTTTCAGTATAGTCCATTGCAGACTGATAATTGTTTAAATTCCAAAAACCACGCATTTGTCCAATTACAGAAATACGAATATTTTCTTCAGCTGCTGCGACTTTCTCAAGTGTTGAATAATGAGCTATTGCTTGGCGGTAATCTTTCAGGAAATAACTAATGTTACCTGCATATTTTAATGCATTTTCATAATTATTATTATTTACCTTATCGATAACTATATTATAATGTGAAAGTGCTTCTTCTAACTTTTCTTCTTGGTGGATACATCTAGCCATGTAATAATGTGCATCAGCATTGTGTCTTCCATTTTTAACTTTAAGGTTGTATTCTTTTCCTTTTAACAAAATATTATCACAATCCCCATTATCCCATGCATCTTGTACGGGCTCCCATAAAACAGAGTCCAATTCTGTTTGAGCAATTTCTATTCCTTGACCAGCCAGCCAATCATAATATCCTGCCAAATCATCTCTACCTTTGTATACATCTTTCATGAATAATATTGCCGATTCATTTTCGGCTGAAGCGTTTGGATATTCATAAAGAACCTTTTCCAAATACTTTTCTGCATTGCTGTAATCTTTCATACTTAAATAAACGCTTCCAATATTTACAATTGCTCTTGGAACGTATTTGTTTTGTGGATAATCCTGAATGAATTTCTCATAAGTATCAATTGCTTTTTGGTGATCCCCCTGAGCTTTGTAAGTATCTGCTAATTCACGAATAGATAAGATTTGATAACTTGAATTAGGATATCTTTCAGTTAATTCTTTAAGTGTTTTTGCTTTCCCTGCATGATCTTCTTTATACCCTTGAGATGTTGCTTTTTTAAAGTATGCATAAGATAAATCTCCCTCTCCTTTCTGGATTACAATATCGTAATACTCAATAGCTTTTGAATCATCTGACAATAAGAAATAGCAATCCGCCAATCGCAGATAAGCATCAACTAAATTTTTCTTTTCAACTCTATCTTCAAGCAAAATGAAATTTCTAAATGCTGTTATACTACTTCTCAAATGAGCACTTCTTTCTGTAGAAGTAATATTCTTTTTTCTGTTGTAATTAAATGGATTCGCTTTTAAGAAATAAGCATATCCAACATTATAATCTGCCTGATGAAAAACAGGTGTAAGTGCTGCCCCTGGCTCCAAACGAAACTCAACATATTGAGAAATTGCATCATCAAACTCTCCTTTATGGTAATAACATTCAGCAATCCAGAACATGCTTTCAGCATTCATTTTTTTATCTACAGGATATCTTTTAACATCTTTAAATTTCGTTAAAGCCTCGTCGAAAGCACGGTTATGAAACAATTGCACAGCCCGATTAAAACTTACTGTTTGATACGCAACTTTCATACGGTCATCTTTGTTCTTAATTCTTTCTAAAGAAGCCAATGCATCCTCATAGTTCTTAGTTGTCATGTATACACGGATAAGAAACTCATAAGCTTCCTCTACCTGAGGAGAGTTTGGATAAGTTTCTATGTATTCATGAAATGCTTCAATTGCTTCATCATAAGGGTTATATGATAATTCGTAAGCTAATTTTGCATAATTAAACAAAGAATTCTCTGTAATATCAGCATCAAATTCCATTTTACTTGCTGCTCTAAACGCATTCCTAGCGTAATCCTTTTCTTCAAGCTTAAGGTATGAATCAGCCATATGATAATAAGCAGTTTGTGACAAAGCATCTTTCTTTGTAGAAACTCTACTTAAATACTTAACTGCATTTTTATAATCTTTAGTCCCATAGTATGCAAAACCTAATTGGTAATTATCAACTCGCGTTGCCTTTACTCCTTTTCTAAACTCCATCAAATAAGGTATAGCCTCACTATATTGTTTTTCGAAGTAGTACGAATCTCCTATTAACTTAGCAAATTCAGATTTTCTTTTTGAACTAACAGAATCCATATAAACGGGTGCATATTCTATTACCTTTTTATACTTTTCTTGCTTGTAATATATTTGAGTAATGTAGTAAGGAGCAATGGATTTAAACATTGGCTCACATGATATCGACTGAAATCCTTCAAGCGCCGTTTGAAAATTACCATCCGTATAGGCAATGTGACTATAATAATAAGTAGCTGGAGCCTTATATTCAGACTCTTTATCTAAAATTTCGTGGAATTTATTTTTCGCTTTATCATACTCTTCTTGCTTAAAATAACTATAACCTAGTTTGAAATAATATTCAATTCTTTCATCTTCAGACAAATCAAATGGATCTACTTTTGTAAAATACTCAATTACTTTTTTTGACTTTTTTAATCTGTAATTATGCTTTCCTAACTGAAAAAATACTGATTTCCCTTTCGGATGATCTGGATGTTCGGTAACAAATCGATTTAATAAAAACTCAGCATCTTTATGAAATAATTCCAATGCGCAAATTGCAAAATAATACTCTGCATTTATTCGCATTTCATCTTGATTATTTTCAATCTGTGCTACTACTTCTTCAAATTTATCCTGAGCTGCGCTGTATTTTTCCTTATCGTATAAATCTTGCCCCTCATTATACGCTCTGTACTCATCTGTATAAATAGCTGTTTTCTGAGCAAAGGAGTTGACTACACTAAATAGTAGAACTACAATTAAACTTTTTCGAATTCCTATCATAAGAATTTACTTTCTTTATTTTCCAACAGGGCATAACTTCCCCATTATAATTTAATGGTTAAAGATAGTAAGGTGTAGGGGTGGTGTTTTTGTTGATTTGATTAATTGTTAACGCGATTCTGTTAAAACTATTGTTCAAAGGATAAGACCGATGAAAAAGTTTTTGTCATCTTTATACTCGATAATCACATTATAATTTGAATTTTGACTTCAACAGAAAACAGCATCTCGATTAATAATATAAACGTTTACCAGAGGGAACTATTGGTATTAAAAAACGTTGAATTGACTGTCCAAAAAGGAGAATTTGTTTACTTAATTGGTAAAACAGGAAGTGGAAAAAGTAGCTTATTGAAAATTCTATATGGTGAATTAAGGCTAAAAGAAGGAAATGCAACTGTTGCTGGGTTTAACTTAATCAAACTTCGGAAAAGGAAAATATTAGCGTTAAGAAGAAAGCTAGGAATTGTATTTCAGGATTTTCAATTACTAACAGATAGGACAGTAGAGGAAAATTTAAAATTTGTAATGAGAGCTACTGGATGGAAGGATAAAAAAAAGGTAAAAGCTCGTACCATAGAATTACTTGAAAAAGTAGGAATGGCTGAAAAGGGATATAAATTCCCTCATCAATTATCTGGAGGAGAACAACAAAGAATAGCAATAGCAAGAGCATTAATCAATGATCCTGAAATAATATTAGCTGATGAACCAACTGGTAATTTAGACCCAGAAACCACTGAGGAAATTATGCGACTTCTTTTCGAAATAAGCCGCACAGGTAAAACTATTTTAATGGCTACACATGATTATGATATGATGCAACGTTTTCCATCAAGGACATTACGCTGTGAAGATGAAGCTGTTAAAGAAATTAATTTAGCTGAAGCTCCTGAGTTTAAAGTAAATCGGTTTTAATTTTGATTAGCTTTGCTACTAATGAGTCTGTTCACAAACAAAATAATTTGGATCACAGGTGCTACCTCTGGAATTGGAGAAGCTTTAGCATTAGCCCTTTCAGAAAGAGGAGCTAAATTAGTTTTATCTGCCAGAAGAGTTGAAGAATTAGAAAGAGTTAAAACAAATTGTAAAGGAGAAGCCTTCGTTTTACCATTAGACTTGAGTAAAATGGATGAATTCGAATCATTGACGCAAAAAGTAGTTACGCATTACGGTAAAATTGACTATCTCATCAATAATGGAGGTATTAGTCAAAGGTCAGAAGCCTTTGAAACACCTCTCGAGCTAGATAGAAAAATTATGGAGGTCAATTACTTTGGAAATATAGCTCTCACAAAAGCCGTATTGCCACAAATGCAAAAACAAAAAAGTGGAACTATAGTTCCGATTAGTAGCTTGAGTGGCAAATTTGGATTTTTCTTACGTTCGGCTTATTCAGCTTCTAAATTCGCATTGGTTGGATTTTACGAATCTTTGCGTTTGGAAGAAGAGAAAAACAACATAAAAGTATCCATCGTATTTCCTGGATTCATTAAAACAGACATCTCCAAAAATGCCTTATCAAAAGATGGAAAAAGCACTGGAGATATGGACGACAACCAAAACCAAGGAGTAACAGCTGAAAAATGTGCTCAACAGATTATTAGTGGTTTGGAGAAAAGCAAATTGGAAATTAAAGCTGGTGCTGGTGAGTTAAAAGCAATAACCATCAAACGCCTATTCCCAAAATTGTTTCATAAGATTATTCGGAAGAAAAGTGCTAAATAAATTAAGCAACTTTTACTCTTAATCTATTTCTAAACAATTTAAACTCCTGGAAAAGTTGGTCGAAACTTTCTAATTCAAAATAAAGTGTTTGCACAATATCTGTACGGAATTCAGTATTTATCACTTTACCCAAATTAAATGGAACAACCTCAACATTTTCACTCAAACTATGATTTGTTTCACCAAAAGAGGAACATATTCCAGCCCCATAAACTTTCCGCCCATTTTGTTGAATTAGACCAAATTCTATGGTAAACCAATACAAGCGTTGTAATTGAACAACTATCTCTTCATTATCAATAAACTCAACTCCTAAGTCACCAAAATCTTTCATAAACTGAGCAAACTTTGGATCAGCCAATAATGGAGTATGCCCAAAAACATCGTGAAACATATCTGGCTCTTCTAAATAATCCAATTGATGCATTTTACGCACCCAAGTAGAAGCACTAAATTTTCTTTTTGCTAATAATTTAAAAAAATCATCTACTGGAATTAATCCAGGTACAACTTCAATAGACCACCCTGTTAGTTCAGTTAGCTTCATATTCATTTCATTGAAATCAGGTATTTGCTCTGGGCTCAATACATCTTGCATAAGATCCAAACAAGCTAAATATTCCACGCAACTCTTCTCTTTTAGATTCTCAACTTGCCTTTCAAAAAGTGTTTTCCATACTAATTGATCTTCTTCCGTATATAGATTGTATTCTTGCTTCATTTTATTCAAAATTACATTTTTAAAGCTAATGCCTTTACTTGTTTTAATTGTTTAAACAATATACTAGCCTCCGTATGACTCAGCGTTTGTTGACCATCAGAGAAAGCTACTTCTGGAGTCTCATGAGCTTCAATAATAACACCATCTGCTCCTGCCATAATTCCTGCCATTGCCATAGTTCCAACATGCTTTCGTATTCCAATTCCATGAGATGGATCTACAACAACTGGAAGATGAGATTTCTCTTTTAAAATTGGAATTGCATTTATATCCAAAGTGTTTCTATATGCATTTTCAAAAGTTCTTATTCCTCTTTCGCAAAGAATTATCTTTTCGTTTCCATTAGAGAAAACGTATTCAGCACTTTGCAATAGCTCATCAATAGAACCAGAAATACCACGTTTTAACATAACAGCTTTATCTACTCTTCCTAGCTCATCTAACAAATTAAAATTTTGAGAGTTTCTAGCGCCTACTTGAAAAACATCTACATAACCCAGCATAGGTTCTATTTGTGAAACCTGCATAACCTCTGTAATGATTTTTATACCATTTTCTTTACAGTGCTTATAGAATATCTTTAAACCTTCTATACCCAAACCTCTAAATGAATAAGGCGAACTTCGCGGTTTATATACTCCACCTCGCATAATTTTCACGTTGTTTTCAACTAAAAACTTGACTGTCGTTTCAATTTGTTCTTCACTTTCAATAGAACAGGGTCCAGCCATAATAGCTAGCTCATTACCACCTATTGTAACACCATCACCTAAATTTACTTCAGTGGGGTTCAATTTCCATTTTTTAGAAACCAATTTATAATCATCGGTTACACGATGAATGTCTTTTATCCCTTCTAAAGAACCTATTTTACGAATATCAAAATCTGCTTTCCCAGTAGCTACTAGGTAATTTTGAAATTGAGTTTTTACAGTTGCGGTTTTGTATCCAACTTTTTGAATGAGCTTATCCAGATTTGTTCTGTGTTCGGTTGTTATATTTTTTTCTAATTGTATAATCATTGTAATGATTTATTAATTTGACGATCTAATGGTTTGTACGAATGATGCAATTTTACTAGCTAATTCTCCTTCTTGAGAAATCGCTTTAATAAAAGCACTTCCAATTATTCCTCCATTTGCAATAGCTGTAGCTTCTTTAAATGTTTTTGCATTGTGTATACCAAAACCCATTTGGATCGAATTCTTTAATTTTAATGAAGCTAATCGCTCTCCGTATTCAGTTAGGTCATTCTCTGATTTACCCCCCGTAATTGAATGGCTAGAAACTGCATAAAGAAATCCTGATGAGGCTTCATCAATTTCTCTTATCCGCTCATCGGAAGAAGAAGGTGTTACTAAAAAAGTACATGTCAAACCATACTTCGTAAAAACAGATTTGCATAGCTCTCTATATTCTTCCAACGGTAAATCAGGAAGAATTAGCCCATCGACTCCAACTTGGCTTGCCTTTTCACAAAATGCTTCTAATCCATATTGAATTACTTGATTGTAATATCCCATCAGCACTAGTGGAATTTGCGTTTTTGTTCTAATGTTTTCCAGTTGTTGAAAAAGCAATTCGAGGGACATTCCATTTTCTATTGCAACTGAGCTACTTGCTTGAATGGTTGGACCATCAGCTAATGGATCAGAATAAGGCATACCTATCTCAATTAAGTCAACTCCGTTTTTATCCAATTCCAAAATAATGTCTTCGGTATTGTTTAACTCTGGATAACCCGCTGTGAAATAAATAGTCAATACATCTGAAGATTTACTTTTAAATAATTTTTCTATCCGGTTCATAATTCAAAGTGTTTCATATAGGTGGATAAATCTTTATCTCCTCTTCCAGAAAGACTAACTACAATTACATCTTTCAAGTTAAAATCTGTTTTTTTAAGCGCTGCTAACGCATGTGCTGATTCCAATGCAGGAATAATTCCTTCCATTCGGGTTAATTCCAATGCGGCATCTAAAGCCTCGTTATCTGAAACCGCTAAAAAAGAAGCCCGTTTGGTATCGAATAAATTTGCATGCATCGGACCAATTCCAGGGTAATCTAGCCCTGCTGAAATAGAATAAGGCTCTATCACTTGTCCATCATTGGTTTGCATTAACAGTGATTTACTTCCGTGTAAAACACCTTCGGTTCCTACAAATGTTGTTGCTGCAGTCTCTCCACTATTAATGCCCATTCCAGAAGCTTCACATGCAATTAGTTGTACTTTTTCATATTCTAAAAAATGATAAAAAGCTCCAGCAGCATTACTACCTCCTCCAACACAAGCAATTATTGCATTGGGTGTTTCCGCCCCTGTTTTCTCTTTTAACTGAATTCGCATTTCTTTACTAATTACGGATTGTAATCTTGCTACCATATCTGGATAAGGGTGTGGTCCAACCACAGATCCAATTATGTAATGTGTATCATGAGGGTGATTAATCCAATCTCTTATTGCTTCGTTTGTAGCATCTTTTAACGTTTTACTTCCTGATGTTGCAGGAACAACTTGTGCACCAAGCATTTTCATTCTAGCTACGTTGGGAGCTTGTCGTTTAATATCAATCTCCCCCATGTAAACTACGCACTCTAACCCCATTAAAGCACAAACTGTAGCTGTAGCAACTCCATGTTGTCCAGCTCCTGTTTCTGCAATAACTCGCTTTTTACCTAATTCTTTTGCAACCAATATCTGACCAATGGTATTGTTTATCTTATGCGCACCTGTATGGTTCAAATCTTCACGTTTCAAGTAAATATTCGTTTGATATTTTTCGGATAAGTTTTCTGCAAAATACAGAGGTGTAGGTCTTCCAACATAATCTTTCAACAAACCATCAAACTCCGTTTTAAATTTTTCAGAACTTAAAATATCCAAATAGGCTAATCGAAGTTCTTCAACATTATTGTGCAACAATTCGGGAATATAAGCTCCTCCAAATTTTCCATAAAACCCTTTTTCATCTGCGTTAAACATGCTTGTTCATTTTAAATTCATTTATAAATTCTTCCACCATATCAATCCTTTTTAACCCTGGTTTAATTTCAAATTTGCTATTGATATCCAAAACTGCTAAAAGCGGGAGTTCATCAATTAAGCCTTTTATAGGTTTTGAATGTTGCAACTCAATTCCTCCACTTAAAATAAAAGGTGTTTTTCCTTTGTATTTTTTCAAAACATCCCAATCAAATTGAACTCCATTTCCTCCTGGATTCTCTCCTTTTGTGTCAAAGAGAAAATAATCACAAAATTCAAACGGATTGGTTTCATCCATGTCAAAAGAATCGTCCACTGAAAATGCTTTGATAATTTTAATCCCTTCATCTTTAATTTGTTTGCAATATTCTACTGATTCTCCTCCATGTAATTGGACATAATCTAATCCAAAATCTTTTACTATTCGTAATACATTTTCGATGGATTTGTTCACAAAAACCCCTACCTTTTTAACTGTATTTACTTTTAAAACTTTAACAACATCTTTAGCAATAGTGCAATTTCTAAGAGATTTGTCATAGAATATGAATCCGATAAAATCAGGTTGCAATTGCAATACTTCTTTGCTATTCGCAACCTCATTTAATCCACATACTTTTATTTTCATGCCTCTGTAATCTTTTAATTGTTATCCTTTTGCTTTATTAACACTTTTAATTTGATGTCATGCTGAGCGTAGTCGAAGTATGAATTGCTTCAATAAATGTTCGGCAAGCTTTAGCAGGATTTGAAGTCTTCATAAATTGTTCTCCAATTAAAAACCCGTTGTAACCGACATCTTTTAACATTGCAATATCTTCTGGTGTTTTGATTCCACTTTCAGCTACTTTAACAGATGAAACAGGTAGTTTCGAATAAAGATTAATTGAGTTTTGAAGTGATACTTCAAACGTTTCAAGATTTCTATTATTAACTCCAATCAACACACTATCATTAGGTACCTTATCTAACTCATTTTCATTATGAACTTCCAACAGGACTTCTAAAGAAAGCTCATTTGCTAGAGCTGTAAACCTTTGGACTTCTTCTTTAGACAACACATTTGCAATCAACAAAATTGCGTCAGCACCAATTGAACGTGCTTCTATAATTTGATACGGATCGATAATAAAATCTTTTCTTAGAATTGGACAGTAATTCAGCTTTCGTGCTTGTTTTAAGTCGTTATCTGAACCTCCAAAGAAAGATTCATCTGTCAAAACAGATAATGCCGATGCTCCAGACTGCATATATCCAAGAGTTACCTCATCCACTTTTGCATAGGGGTTTATATTTCCTTTACTTGGTGATTTTCGTTTAAATTCGGCTATTACTCCAGATTTATCCTCACGTAAAAGGTAGCTTTTCAAACTAACCGTAGGCGATTCGAAATATATGCTCTTTTCCAAAAGAGCGTCTGGTATCAACAACTTTCGCTGCTCCACTTCTATTCGTTTTTGTGCTACTATTTTTTCTAAAATGTTCATATTATAATTCTTTATGTATTAATTCAATCCCATTTTCAATCTGCTTATAGCCTCTTGAGATACAATAGATTCTTTGGCTATTCCCATTGCATCTAATAAACTCATATTTGGTTCAAAACACTGAATTGCCAATGCTGCATTTGCTACTATGACATTTGTTTGCGCTACCGTCCCTTTTCCACCTAATATTTTTGTGAAAAGTGAAGCAGCTTCTTTAACAGAGTTCCCTCCAAATAATTCTTTCGGTTGTAAAATTGCCGATTGAAAATCTGAAGGATACAATTCCAACTCTTTATTCGTTCCTAAAACTCTCAAAGGAGCGGTAAGTGTCGCTTCATCGTATCCATCCACATTATGTAAAACTGAGAATTGCTTTTGCTCTTCTTCTAAAAGGTATTTATACTTTCTAGCTATCTTTAAATTATATACGCCAACCAATTGATGGGAAGGTTGTGCTGGATTTACCAAAGGACCCAAAAGGTTAAAGAATGTCTTAACCCCCAATTGTTTTCGAATCGGGGCAACATATTTCATTGCAGAATGGAAAAGAGGGGCATGTAAAAAACAAATACCAGCTTTATCCAGTTGGGTACTCAGGTCACTTGAATTTGTTGTAAAATTAAACCCTAATTCCTCTAAAACATTTGATGAACCACATAGTGAAGAGACTCCATAATTTCCATGTTTTACAACTCGATAACCAGCACCTGCTACAACAAACGAAGAAATCGTTGAAACATTAAAAGTGTTCTTGCCATCACCTCCTGTTCCACACATATCGATTGCATTTGAAGCATCAACATTAACTTTTCTACATAAACTCAGTAATGCATCTCTAAAACCTTTCAATTCATCCAGTGATATTTGCTTCATATTAAATGCCGATATAAAAGCCGTCATTTCAATTTCAGAGATCTCTCCTTTCCCCATTAACACTAATATATTGAACGCTTCCTGATATGAAAGCGGAATTTGATTGTATATTTTCTCTAAAACACCTTTCATCTTACTTCTCATGTAACCAATTATTAATCATTCTTTTCCCTTCTGGAGTCAATACTGATTCTGGATGAAATTGAACCCCTACTACATTGAATTTTTTGTGTCGAATTGCCATAATGCAATTGTCATTTGTTCTTGCTAATACCTGGAGATTGGCAACTTCTTCATTCTTCATAGCCCATGAGTGATACCTTCCTACTTCCGTTGGGCTAACTATATTTCTGAAAAGAGAATCTTCTTTTTCTATGCTCATTGAACTAGCAACACCATGGTGAACTTCCTCCAAGTTTTCAAGTTCTCCTCCGTAAATTTCTACTATGGCTTGCATCCCTAAACAAACGCCTAATATAGATTTCGCCCTACCATATTCTTGAATCACAGCTTTTATAACACCTGCATTTTCAGGTAGTCCTGGTCCTGGTGATATTAATATTTTATCAAAAAAATTGACTTCCTCTAATGTAATTGCATCGTTTCGCTTTACAACGACTTCGTCTTCTGATAAATCTTTTACGTATTGCACAAGATTGTAGGTAAATGAATCGTAATTATCTATGACTAATATTTTCATTTGACTTCCTCCGCTTTTATAATGGCCATCCTCAATGCACCAATTTTATTATCAACTTCTTTTAATTCTGATTCCGCAACAGAATTGACAACTACACCAGCTCCAGCTTGATATTGCAATTCGTTATTTTGACTTAAAAATGAGCGAATCATAATGGCATGATTCAGGTTGCCGTTCAATTCAATAAATCCAATTCCACCACCATAAAAATTTCTTGACACAGGTTCGTATTTATCTATTAATTGCATAGCTTTAAATTTTGGAGCGCCTGATAAAGTCCCAGCTGGAAAGGTTTTACCAAAGACTTCTAATGGATTGCAATTCAATGGCAAATTCGCTTCTACCTCAGAAACCATGTGTATCACATGACTAAAGAATTGAATTTCTTTGTAAGCTTTTACTTCAACATTTTCACCTACCCTACCCAAATCATTTCTAGCCAAATCAACTAACATTACATGTTCTGAATTTTCTTTTGCATCTGCTTTCAATTCTTCTGCGGATTTTAAATCGTCTTCCAACTTACCTGTCCTTCTGTAGGTTCCTGCAATTGGGTTTATCAACGCTTTCCCATCATCAATTTTAATTTGCGCTTCGGGAGAGGACCCAAATATTTTATAATTTCCTAGGTCAAAATAATATAGGTATGGAGATGGATTAATAGATCTTAAAGCCCTATAAACCTGGAAGTCATCTCCTTTAAACTTTTGTTTAAACCTTCTGGATAGCACTAATTGAAATACATCTCCCAATTGACAATGTTCTTTTCCTTTTTCGATTTGCTTAAGAAACTCTTCTTGATTCGTAAAACAACCCTCCTTTTCGACAGTTACAAAAGGATATTCACTAAATCGTAGAGACTGTACACGCTCTACCAATTGCTCTTGCTCAGCATTTTGGTCGTGTTGAATAAACTCAGTAAAAGTTAATTCATTCGTGAAATGATTAATCGCAATAACGTGTCTGTAAAATGAATAACTCATCAAAGGAATTGTATCATCTAATGATTTTTTGTTCAACTCAAGTGTTTCAAAAATGGAAACAGCATTGTAATTCGTATGACCAAAAACCGCTTGAAATGTATCACCTTCAATTTCGAAAGACTTTACAAAATCTGAAAACAAAGTTGGTGTCATTTGGACATTCTTACTAACACTACTTCTAGCACCATTCAATACAACAGCAACCTCATCATGGGTTACGTTAAATGTTGAAATTGGACTAAGACAAATGAAAGAATGTGATTTCTCTCGTTTCTCATTCAAATTACTTTCCAAGAGAATTGCATTAGGATATAGATCTCTAAGCTTTAGATAGATACTAACAGGAGTCAGTGTATCTGCAATTATCGTATGTTGTTTTGTTGTTAGTTTCATTTTACATTTTCTAAATTTTGGGCACAAAAAAAAGGCTTGTCGCAATCGACAAGCCTTTTTAAATATATTTTATAATTAATAGCTTAATCTATCCACGACACATTTTGTTTCGTAGAGACCACCAATAATTATTTAAATTCATGTTTTTCATTCTGGGTACAAAGTTAACACACTTCATTTTTCATTTCCTAACTTTAAATGAAAAAACTTTCAATTAAGTTAACAAAGATATACTTCAAATTATTTTACTCGGCTAAATTTCAATGCTTTAAGCATGATATCTGGAAGAGGTTTTGAAGGGTGTCTTTTTTCTACATTTAGGTTAATTCCTAATTTTTCAATAATTGGAATTTTATAAACTTCAATTAATTCGATAAGTGTACCGTCTGGATCTTCAATATAGGTACAGTGAACTTTCGTTGCGTCACCCATACTCAGTATATCCTTAGTATCACAAGTAAATCCAAAACCAGTTTCATCCAACCTTTTACCTAACTCTTTCATCCCTCTTACATCAAAACCTAAGTGAACAAAGCCGATATCTCCCCAAAGTCTACCATCGTATATTTTTAACGGTTTTCTTTCTGATAAATCTTGAACTAACTCGATATATGTCTCTCCAGATAGTCTTGTAAAACCTCCTCCAGATGGGTTTTCTTGTGTTAACAAAACCCTTCTAAACTTCTCACTTCCTCCTGGAATATTTGCCCAATCTGCAAACACTTCAGAAGAATCATAAACTACTTTATCGTATCCCAAAACATCAGCATACAATTTCATTGCAGCATCAATATCAGAAACACCGATACTACATCCTGCAATTCCATTTGTTACTCTTCCCGAATTCGTAAAAGAATGGTTTGTAGGTATTATTTGAAAATACTGACCTTGAATATCTTTTACATAAAAAGTGTCCCAACCATTGGGCATTTTTATTAATTCAGAGACTACATCTGCATTATTTTCTTTAAAAAAAGCATATGCCTTTTTCACATCTAGAGATTTGATAAACCCTGTATAGATTCCTAAATCTCCCAACTGAAAATCTTTGTCTGCATGTGTAGCCTGAAATGTAGTTGGACAAACAACCTCCATGGCACAACCTCCTTGAAGGTTTAATATCATTGCAGCTCTTTTTGTGATCGTCTTGTTTTCGGTATAGATATCCATTAACGGAGCACCAGCTTCATCGTTAAAAAAAGGAATGTCCATTCCAAAAAACTTTCTATACCAAGCCCATGCTTCTGCATGTTGAGGCACACCAACTCCTAAATGTTGAATTCCTTGAACAGTATACATAATTTGTTTATTTCAATCTTTCCGAATAAATACCTTTTTCCGTATCCACTTTAATTCTATCTCCGATATTAATAAAAAGAGGCACTCTAATCTCAGCACCTGTATCTATTGTAGCAGGCTTCATTGTATTAGTTGCAGTATCTCCCTTTACACCTGGTTCTGTGTATGTTACTTCTGCTTCAATATATAGAGGTAAATTAACAATCAAAGGCTCTTCTTCATCTGCATTAAATACTATCTGAACATTAGATCCTTCCACTAAATATTCTGGATTACTTACTAAATGGCCTTCAATAAACGTTTGCTCGTAGGTTGAAGTATTCATAAAATGAAACCCATTATCCTCTTTATACAAATATTGATAAGTTCTATTTTCAACTCTTATAACATCTATTTTATGCCCAGATGGAAAAGTATGATCTACAACTCTACCCGTTTCAATGTTTTTCAATTTCGTCCTTACAAATGCAGGTCCTTTTCCAGGTTTAACGTGTTGAAATTCAATAACAGTAACTGGTTTCCCTTTGTGTATCATACACAAACCATTTTTTATATCTCCTGATGATGCCATAATTTTATCTTTTAATTGACACAAAAATAAGGTATTATTTGAGAATTCCGTTACAAAGTACAACTCTAACAAAACTAGATGTTTGACCCAATAAGTAGGTAATCTTTGCTCATTCGTCGAAAATGTGAATTCTACGTAATTAAAATTACTATTTTGTACTGTTCAAATTACTAATACACAATTGAAACAGAAAAACGTAAATATTCCAGAGGCAAATCAATCTTCAAAAATACATGAAGATGCAAAGGTACTAAGCAGTATTGGGCAAAAAATTATTTCCTGCCTAAGTGTCGATGAAATTATTTCAACTGTTTATGAGGAGGTAAACAAAGTTATGGATGCAACATCCATGAACTTAGGAATCTTTAATAGTGAAACGAATCGACTCGATTTCCCTGGAACAATGGAAAAAGGCCATAAACTTGATTTTCATTATGCCAATTTAGATGAAACCCATAAGCTTCCTGTTGTTTGCTATAATAAGGAAATAGAAATTCTTATTAACGATATGCAAACAGGTGCAAAAAAATTTACAGGTCACGATCCAGTAAGTTTATCAGATGATGGTGAAATTGTTGCTGCACTAATTTATATCCCACTCTATTCAAAAGGTACTTGTTTGGGCGTAATAAGTGTTCAAAGTTTTCAAAAGAACACTTACACCGAATACCACCTCGACCTGCTTAAAAACATTGGGAATTATGTTGGAATTGCTATTGAAAACGCTCGTTTATATGGAAAAATGGAATCTGAAATCACAACCAGAACTCAAGAAACCATTGACCAGAAAAACAAGATTGAAAAAACTTATGAAAGTTTAAGCACCTTAAGTAATATTGGAAAGGACATTACGTCAAGCTTATCAGTTGAAGAAATCATAGAAAAGACTTATGACAACGTCAACAAAGTAATGGATGCTGCTGCTTTCGCAATTGGTGTTTACAATAAAGCACATCATCATTTAGCTTTTAATGGCGCTATTGAAAATGGCAACAAACTTCCAGATGCAATTGACAAACTAAAAAAAGATAGCTACGCTGCAATATGCTTCAACAATAGCCAAAAGGTAATAATTAATAGTAAAGAAGAAGTTAGAAAATATGTTGAAGAAGAAGTTTCCTCTACATCAGGAGATGAAACTGTTTCTCTTATATACCTACCACTAAAAACGGGTTCAACTCCAATAGGTGTTATTACCGTTCAAAGCTTTGAAGAAAATGCATATGGTGAATATGAACTAAACATTCTTGAAACACTCGCTACATATACAGCCATTGCCCTTGAAAACGCAACAGCTTTTGAAGATATTGCAACGTTAAGTGAAATAGGAAAAGAAGTATCATCATCCTTGGATTTAAATTTTGTACTTAATTACTTGTATAAAAAAGTGAATGAAATTATGGATGCTCCTATATTCATGGCCTCCTCTTTCTCAAATCAAACAAGAACGTTGACCTATGAATTATGTTTTGAAAATGGGGCAAGAATTTTAGAAGGAATTTCTACTAAATTAAATTCAGAAAGAGACAGTTTTGCTGCTTGGGTTACAGTTAATAAAAAGGAAATTATTATACACGATTTAATTAACGAATATTCGCCATATATAGAAAAGCCTGTTGCTATTGAAGGGGAAACTCCTGAATCATTAATTTACATACCTCTTATTGTGGAAGGGGAAGTGATCGGAATACTTTCTATTCAAAGTATGAAGAAAAATGCTTACTCCAAACACCATGTTGAACTATTAAGATCATTGGCATCCTACGTTTCTGGAGCATTTAACAATGCTATTGTGTTTAAGGAACTAGAAGCAGCCAGAAAAGAACTGGAACAACTGTCAATAGTGGCAAGCGAAACAGACAATGCTGTTATTATAATGAATGCAGAGGGTGATTTTGAATGGGTAAATAAGGCCTATACAAGAATGACTGGTTACACATTGGAAACACTTATAAATGAATGCGGGAGTAACCTTGGGACCATTAACAACGAGATTACTAGGAAGCATTTTGATAAAATGCTTTCCACAAAGAAATCTGTTATTTATGAGCTTACCTTTCTAAAAAGAAATAACGAAAGAATTTGGATTCATACGAACTTATCTCCTGTTCTTGACAAAAACAATGAAATTACCAAGATCATAGCGATTGACACTAATATTACGGAAAGAAAACAGGCCGAATTAAAAATACAAGAGAAAAACAAAGACATAACAGACAGTATAAACTACGCTAGTAGAATTCAAAGAGCAATGCTTCCAAGTGCTGATTACATAAAAGAAACAGTACCTAATTCTTTTATTTTATACAAGCCAAGAGATATCGTTAGTGGAGATTTTTATTGGATGACAAAAACAAAAAGTGGTGACACCATTGTCTCTGTTGTTGATTGTACTGGACATGGTGTACCAGGAGCTTTTCTAACGATTGTTGGAAATAATCTGTTAAACCAAATTGTAAACTTCAATAACATTACAAACCCTACCGAAATTCTGAGCCTTATGAATGAAGAGGTTGTAAAACGATTTGAATCCAGCTCAGAGGGTGCTATGAAAGATGGAATGGACATGTCTATTTGTAAAATAAGCCAAGATAATTCAGAGATTGAGTTTGCAGGAGCTTTTAGCTCTTTATATCATGTTAGCGACAACAATTTGACAGAATATGGAGGCAGTAGATTTGCTGTTGGAACTCCTTTAAAAAACAACCCTTCTTATAAACTTCATTCTCTATCTATAAAAGAAGGTGATTTAATTTATTTAAGTACTGATGGTTATCAAGATCAATTTGGTGGACCGCGATTTAAAAAATTCAAGAAAACCAACTTTAACAACACTCTTTTAGCCACCTCTACTTTACCTATATCTGAGCAACGTTATGAGTTAAACGATATCATTGAAGAATGGAGAGGAAAGCACCCACAAGTTGATGATATTCTCATTTTCGGTATTGCTTTTTAATTTATAAAACCTTCGTTTTAGAACCTTCCTTTAGTACTTTTACAGCATGGACGATTTAAGACCGATAACTGACTGGCTTCCTATCACAAAAAAGGAAGTAGAAAAAAGAGGTTGGGATCAATTGGATGTAATTCTAATTTCAGGTGATGCTTATGTTGACCATCCTGCATTTGGTGCAGCAGTTATTGGAAGGATAATCGAAAGTGAAGGCTTTAAAATTGCCATTATACCCCAACCCAATTGGACAGACGATTTACGAGATTTTAAAAAATTAGGAGCACCTAAATACTTTTTTGGAGTAACTGCGGGATGTATGGACTCCATGGTAAATCATTACACTGCAGGAAAAAGAAAAAGATCAACAGATGCGTATACTCCAGGAGGTTTGGCAAACTTTAGACCTGATTATGCTACTACTGTTTACACCAAAATACTTAAAGAACTATATCCAGATGTTCCTGTTCTAATCGGTGGAATTGAAGCTTCTCTGAGAAGAGTAACACATTATGATTATTGGTCGGACAAACTGATGCCAAGTATTATTGAAACGAGTGGCGCAGATTTGTTAGTCTACGGAATGGGAGAACAAGCACTAAGGGAAATACTACAACTATTACAAAAAGGCGTGCCCTTTCATCAGCTTACGATGGTTAAGCAAACTGCGTATCTAACTTCAACAAATAGCGACATTCCAACTAATAAAAATTGGAAAGACAAAGAATTGGTGCCTCATGATATTTGTCTAGAAGACAAAAAGCAATTTGCCTCAAACTTTAAAATTGTTGAGCAAGAATCGAATAAAACTTTTGCCAATCGTTTGCTACAGAAAAGTGATGGCAAAAGTTTAGTAATAAACCCTCCGTTTGAAACAATGAGTGAAGAAGAAATTGACACTTCATTCGACCTGCCATATACAAGATTACCTCATCCTAAGTACAAAAAGAGAGGAGATATTCCAGCTTACGAAATGATTAAGTTTTCTATCAATATGCATAGAGGATGTTTTGGTGGCTGCAGTTTTTGTACAATATCTGCTCATCAGGGGAAATTTATTGCAAGTCGTTCTGAAAAATCAATTTTAGCAGAAGTTGATCAAGTAACGGGTATGCCTGATTTTAAGGGTTATATTTCTGACCTTGGAGGACCATCTGCTAACATGTACAACCTAAAAGGAAAAGATTTAGCTATATGCGATAAATGCGTTGCGCCTTCTTGCATTCATCCTGTCGTTTGCGATAATTTAGATACTAATCATTCTGCTATGACGAGACTGTACAGAAAGGTTGATGCTAATCCAAAAGTTAAAAAGGCTTTCGTAGGAAGTGGTATTAGATATGATTTACTTACTAAATCCTATAATAAAAAAGGTGATAAATCTTTAAAAGAATATTTAATACAAGTTCAAACCAGACATGTTTCTGGAAGGTTAAAAGTTGCTCCTGAACATACAGCAGATGACACCCTTAAAATTATGCGAAAACCTAAATTTGAGCATTTTAAGGAATTCAAAAAAATGTATGACCAAATAGACAATGATTACAATTTAAATCAAAAACTCATTCCTTATTTTATTTCTAGTCACCCAGGATGCAAGGAAGAAGACATGGCTAATTTGGCAGCCGAGACGAAAGATTTAGGTTTTGAATTGGAACAGGTACAGGATTTTACTCCTACTCCAATGACGGTTGCCACGGTAATGTATTATTCAGGTTATCATCCATATACCTTAAATAAATATTACTCTCCAAAAAGCAAGGAAGAGAAACAAAATCAACATCGCTTTTTCTTTTGGTATAAAAAAGAAAATCAAAAATGGATTAAAGATTATCTAATAAAAGTTAAACGACCGGATTTATTAAAAAGATTATTAGATAAGCCAGAATACAAAAAACAAAATGCTCCAAAGTGGTTGGCTGAAAAACGAAAAGAACGTTCAAATAATCCAAAGAGCAAATCAAATCGAAGTAAGTATAAAAAGAAACGGAAATGAAAAAGCTGCTTTTATTAATTGCATTATTCCCAATACTATTTGGAAACGCTCAGGAAGAAATTTTACCTACAAAAACCAATAAAGGAAAAATATTCATCTACTGGGGATGGAATAGAGATGCATACACTAAATCCGACATTCATTTTACAGGAAACGACTATGATTTCATATTGAAAGATGTAAGAGCAAAAGATAGACAAACCAAGTTTGATATCGACCCTTATTTTAACCTTACCAAAATAACGATACCTCAAACCAATTTCAAGGTAGGTTACTTTTTTAACGACAAATACAACATTTCTGTTGGAATTGATCACATGAAGTACGTTATGCCACAAGGGCAAGAAGTAATCATTAATGGAAACATTGATGTACAAGGGTCTAATTATAATAAATCTTATCAAGATGAAACTATTGAACTGACATCTCAGTTCTTAAAATTTGAACATACTGATGGTCTGAATTACATAAACGTAGAGGTTAACCGTTTCGATAATCTAATTCGATTATTCGATGGTAAATTCCCCATTGATATAAATTTAATGGAAGGAGTCGGAGTAGGTGGATTGCTACCTAAGACCAACACTAAACTAATGAACTTTAGCAGCAATGATGAATTTCACTTAGCGGGATTTGGATGCAATGTAAAAGTAGCAATAGACGTTACTATTTACAATTATTTCTTTATTAGACTAGAAGGAAAAGCAGGGTACATTAACATGCCCGATATAAGAACCACTCCAGACCTTTCAGATAGAGCAAGTCAACAATTTGGATTTCTTGAACAAACCTTTTTAATAGGTGGATTGTTTAGGATTGGTAAGTAGATTAACTAATTCTACTCCAATCTGGCCTATTTTTAATCTGCCTGAATAACTGAACTCGCATTTCATAGTTCTTTTTATGCATAAGCTCTGGGTCGTCATTTAATACTTCAACAGCAGCATCTCTTGCAAGCTGAACTATTTGCCCATCTCTTGCTAAATCAGCTATTTTCAAATCCAAAATTCCACTTTGTTGTGTACCCATTATGTCTCCGGGCCCCCGCATTTTTAAATCTACTTCCGCAATTTCAAAACCATCGTTAGTTCTAACTAAAGTACCTATTCGTTTTTTTGCCTCCTCAGATAGTTTAAAACTTGTCATTAAAAGACAATAAGATTGTTCTGCTCCTCTTCCTACCCTACCTCGCAATTGGTGTAATTGCGACAAACCAAATTTTTCAGAACTTTCAACTATCATTACCGATGCATTGGGCACGTTTACCCCCACCTCAATAACAGTAGTTGCAACCATAATTTGTGTTTTCCCAGCAGCAAACTGACTCATTTCGTATTCTTTGTCAGCTGCTTTCATTCTACCATGAACAATACTTACTTGGTATTTTGGAACCGGAAATCTTCGAGAAATACTTTCATGCCCATCCATTAAATCTTTGTAATCCATTTTTTCAGATTCTTCAATCAATGGATACACTATATATATCTGTCTTCCTTTAGCTATTTCATCCTCCATAAATTGAAAAACTTTAAGCCTGTTCTGATCAAAATAATGTCGAGTCTCTATTGGTTTTCTTCCTGGCGGTAATTCATCAATCACAGACACATCTAAATCCCCATAGAAAGTCATAGCTAGAGTTCTTGGAATTGGTGTTGCCGTCATTACCAATATATGAGGTGGTTGCAGGTTCTTTCTCCACAATTTAGAACGTTGCGCTACTCCAAAACGGTGTTGTTCATCGATAACAGCGAGCCCAATATTTTTAAATTTGACTTTATCTTCAATTAATGCATGGGTTCCAATCAATATATCCAAAGAACCATCTTCCAGTTTTTGATGTATAATTTTACGCTGAGCTGTTTTCACTGAACCTGTAAGTAACGCCACATCAACGCCCATTTCCCCAACAAATTCTTTTATAGAATTATAATGTTGCGTTGCTAGAATTTCAGTCGGTGCCATCATACATGCCTGAAACCCGTTATCTAATGCAATCAAAATACTTAGCAATGCAACCAACGTCTTTCCGCTTCCGACATCCCCTTGAAGCATTCTATTCATATGTAATCCAGAACCCATATCTTTCCGAATCTCCTTCATAACACGTTTCTGAGCCCCTGTTAATTCAAAAGGTAGGTAGTGATTAAAAAAAGTATTAAAATGAACGCTCACCTTACTAAACACAAATCCTGGCGTTTTCTTTTGAGCAACTTGTTTTTGTTTTATCATTTGAAGCTGAAGAAAAAACAACTCTTCAAACTTTAATCGGAGGCTGGCTTTGTTCGCCTCTTCTAACGAGTCTGGAAAATGTATCTTTTGTAAAGCTTTTTCCTTGCTCATCAAATTGAATTTCGCACAAATATCCTTCGGTAAAACCTCTACTATTTTGCCATCTAATTGCGGAATCAGGTTCTTCAATATATTTTCAAACCCTCTACTATTTAAACCTCTTGAAGATAATTTATCTCCTGAATGATATATTGGTTGAAGATAACCTTCAATTTGTTTAGCGGATTTTACTTCTTCAATTTCTGGATGCGGAAGACTAAATTTACTTCCATACCTATTTACTCGCCCATAAACAATGTATTCCTTCCCAATTCCAATAGATGACTTAATCCATTTTGCGCCTTTAAACCAAATTAATTCAATTGTACCTGTATCATCTTTAAATACAGCTACTAATCTTTTTTTACGTGCTGCTCCTACTTCCTCAATACTTATTAATGTTCCTTGTAATTGTACTTCTTGCGCGCCTTCAAAAACATCTCTTATTCGGTGAATCTTTGATCGGTCTACATATCTAAATGGGAAATAGTATACTAAATCATAAAACGTAAATATCCTTACTTCCTTTTGCAGTAGTTCTGCTCTTTTAGGACCTACTCCCTTCAAGTACGCAATTTCGGTATGTAGCAGTTTATCGATATCAATTGTAATCTAGTACGCTTCTTTCAAAGATATTGTAACGTTTTGAAATTGACTTGAAATAATCAATTCCTCATTAAACCCTTGTAAAAACCACTTTATTTCCTTGTAGCGATACAAATGTTCAACTGGAACATCTTTCGCATTATAAGGAGTTCCAAATTCCTTAATTAACCCTTCTATCATATATTGGTAAACACCTTCAATTTCCGTATTTCCTATATCCAAAAGCACAACTTCAAATTGAGATAATATATTTTCTCCGCCAAAATAAAATGTTGTACTTGCTTCTATTTCATCCAAATAAGTTCTTTTAACATAATAATCATCATACGATGACTCCTTTGAAGCTTCTAGACAAACATCATGAACATCGTTACCTGAAAAGAAACCAACGATAAACTCAGAGTCATTCATTATTCTGCTAGATTCATTTAGTATAGAGTCGATTTCATTTTTAATACTTTCTGTTAAAATTCTTGGAGTTAAATTATAATGTTCTAGCTCTTCCAATCGATCGCTGTACAATCTAGATTCTCCCATCCCCATTGTGTCCATATCATAATGCACCTTCCATAAGTCATCAAAATTGCGCAGTAATAATTTATGTGTTAATTCTGTACTATCTTCCTTCTTGTAGCGACAATAACAAAATGCATGATCTTCAAATTCATCACAACTATCTACCTTTAAGAAATCAATTTTCGGCATATTGTATAAGAAGTAATAATCGTTCTCTAGTTTTCGCTTCGTTGATTTATCACAATAATCCATCGCATCGTAATAAGCCTCATCTGCTAATGCTAAATAAAATTGTTTAGAAACCCATGCTGGCGTATTTGGAATATCCTCACCTTCTCGTTCACAAGAGCATGAACTAAAAAATAGAGGAAGGATTATCAATATAATATTCAGATACTTCATTGGGTTAAAAATAAGAAAAGCCATACAAAATCTTGCATGGCTTTCTATAATATCTTGTTCAACAACAATTATACTTTCATTATGTCAGCTTCTTTCAACTCTAGTAATGCATCTATTTTGGCTATAAAATCATCGGTTAGTTTTTGAACCGTATCTTCCACATCCTTTACTTGATCTTCACTTAATCCGTCATTTTTCAGACTCTTAATAAAATCATTTGCATCTTTTCTCTTCTGACGTACACCAACTTTTGCATGCTCCCCTTCAGACTTTGCTTTCTTAACCAAATCTCTTCTCCTCTCTTCAGTAAGCATTGGAACTGCAATAATAATCATCTCACCATTACTTTGAGGGTTCAAACCTAAATTGGCATTTGTAATTCCTCTTGCAACTTCATCTAAAATTGATTTTTCCCATGGCTGAACAGTAATAGTTCTTGCGTCTATAGTATTTACGTTTGCTACTTGGCTAAGTGGTGTTGGTGTTTCGTAGTAATCTACCATTACACCATCTAACATTGAAGGATTTGCACGACCAGCTCTAATTTTTGATAATTGCTTGTCCAGATGATCTAAGGAATCTTCCATTCCAGTTTTTGCATCATCAATTGTCATTTCAACTTCTTCGTTCATAGCTTTCTTGTTTTAAGGAAAATCAAATATAACGAAAAATTAAACTTCTACTAAAGTTCCAATAGTTTCTCCTGAAATCACTTTTGCTAAATTACCTGGAGCGTTCATATCAAATACAATTATTGGAACATTATTCTCTTTACAAAGAGTAAACGCTGTCATGTCCATTACATTTAACCCTTTACTATAGGCCTCGTCAAAAGTTAAGTTACTATACTTAGTTGCCGTTGGATCTTTTTCGGGGTCTGCTGTATAAATCCCATCAACTCTTGTTCCTTTCAGTATAACTTCCGCATCAATTTCAATCGCTCTTAATGAAGCTGCTGAATCTGTGGTGAAAAATGGATTTCCTGTTCCAGCTCCAAAAATAACAACACGTCCTTTCTCAAGATGGCGAACTGCTTTTCGTTTTATAAATGGTTCTGCAATTGCGTTCATTTGTATTGCCGACTGCAATCTAGTTTGCATGCCTAAAGATTCTAGAGCTGCTTGTAAGGCCATACTGTTAATCATAGTTGCAAGCATTCCCATATAATCTCCTTGTGTTCTATCCATTCCTCCTCGTTCCGCCTGAACACCTCTAAATATATTACCTCCTCCAATCACAATTCCAACTTCAACACCCATTTCAGAAATTGATTTCACTTCTTTAGCATATTGCATTATTCGGTTATTATCAATCCCAAATTGCTTTTCACCCATTAACGCTTCTCCACTCAGTTTAAGTAATACTCTTTTATATTTCATCTTATAGTTATTAATTACTGGGGTAAAATGTAAGCAAAAAAAAGAGAGCTAAAAAGCTCTCTTTAAATATTTGTTATATTGATAATGATATTCTTTTGAAATCAGTAACTGTCAAATCAGGATTTGTTTCAGTTAAGAATTGTTTAACTGTCTTTTTGTTATCTCTAACAAACATTTGATTTAACAATGTGGTCTCTTTATAGAACTTCTTCAATCTTCCTTGTGCTATTTTATCAGCCATCTCTTCAGGTTTCCCTTCTTGTATAGCCAACTCTCTACCAACAGATAATTCTCTATCGATAACATCTTGAGGAACTGAAGACTCATCAACTGAAATAGGATTCATTGCAGCAATTTGCATTGCAACTTGTCTTCCTTCTTCTTCGTTATCTGTAGTTAAACCTACAATAGTAGCAATTTGATTCCCTGGATGGTTGTAAGCAACAACTTTCGCTGCTTCTACTACCTCTAGTCCAGAAACATCAATCTTCTCTCCTATTACACCTGATTGTTCAGTAATTTTCTCACCAACAGTCATTCCGTTACCACTGTATGATAAACCTTTCAATTCTTCTACAGAAGCTGGATCATTTTCCATTACGATATCTACTATAGAGTTTGCAAATTCACCAAAAGCTGCATTTTTTGCAACAAAATCAGTTTCACAGTTAACACAAACTAAAACTCCTTTTGCACCTGTAGATTTAGCTATAACTAGTCCTTCAGTAGCATCTCTATCTCCACGTTTAGCAGCAATCTTTTGACCTTGTTTTCTTAACAAGTCAACTGCTTCTTCCATGTTTCCATCAGCTTCAACAAGAGCTTTCTTGCAGTCCATCATTCCTGCACCTGTTTTCTTTCTTAATTCGTTTACTTCTTTAGCCGTAATTGCCATGATAATCTATTTTAATTAATTAAGACTTAATTTATTATTCCTTTTCTGCTGCATCTTCTACAACAACTTCTTCAACTTTAGCTTCAGCTACAGGAGCCTCAACAGCTTTTTCAGCTTTTTTCTCAGGAGCTTTATCTTTACCCGCTTTTCTTTCAGTTAATCCTTCTTTTATTGCATCACACATAACACCAACAATTAAATCAATTGATTTAGTAGCGTCATCATTTGCAGGAATTACAAAATCAACTGGTTTTGGATCTGAGTTAGTATCAACTATAGCGAATACAGGTATTTTTAATTTGTTTGCTTCTGCAACAGCAATGTGCTCTTTTCTTACATCTACAACAAATACAGCAGCTGGAAGACGAGTCATATCAGTAATACTACCAATTACTTTCTCCATTTTGTCTTTTTGACGAGTCATTTGAAGACGCTCTCTTTTAGACATTGTTTTAGCTGTACCATCTTCCATCATTTTATCGATAGAAGTCATTTTACGAATCGTTTTACGAGTCGTTTTGAAATTAGTTAGCATTCCACCAGGCCAACGCTCAGTGATATAAGGCATGTTAACTTCTTTTACATGAGTAGTAACAATTTCTTGTGCCTGCTTTTTAGTTGCAACAAATAAAATCTTACGACCTGATTTTGCAATTTGTTTAATTGCTCCAGCAGCTTCGTCAATTTTTACAACTGTTTTGTTTAAGTCAATTACGTGGATTCCTTTTTTCTCATCGAAAACATAAGGTGCCATTGCTGGGTTCCACTTTCTCTTTAGATGCCCAAAATGCGCTCCGGCATCTAATAAGGCTTTAAAATTTGTTTTTGCCATTTTGTTTACTTTCTTTTTACTGATTAATAAAAGTTACTTTAACTTTTATCTTTTGTTTTCAGCAGCTATGCAGTAGCGTTCTTAACGATCTGCAACACTTAGATACTAAACAAGCATCCAGTAAACTGAATGCTTCTTTGAGTAAAATAACTGATTAACGTTTACTAAATTGGAATTTCTTACGTGCTTTCGGTTGTCCTGGTTTTTTACGTTCCACCATTCTTGGATCACGCGTCATTAAACTTTCAGCTTTTAGCTTCGGTTTATTTTCAGCGTCAATCTCAACCAAAGCTCTAGCAATTGCCAAACGAACTGCTTCAACTTGTCCATTAACTCCTCCTCCTTTAACATTAACTTTTACGTCATACTGACCTTCTGTCTCTGTTAATTGGAACGGCTGGTTAACTTTGTATTGAAGAACTCCTGTTGGAAAATATTCTTTGTAATCTCTGTTGTTCACAGTTACATTTCCTTTTCCTTCAGAAAGATAAATTCTAGCAATTGAAGATTTACGTCTTCCGATTGTGTTTATTACTCCCATTCTTTATTTATTACTTGATTGAATCTAATTCGATTTTCTTAGGCTTTTGCGCTTCTTGATTATGCTCAGCTCCTACATATACATGTAAGTTTGAGTATAAAGCTCTTCCTAATCTATTTTTAGGCAACATTCCTTTAACCGCTTTCTCAACCAATCTCTCTGGATGTTTATCTAAAATCTCCTGAGCTGTTAATGATCTTTGTCCACCTGGGTAACCAGTGTGACGGATATAGGTCTTATTTTGCCATTTGTTACCTGATAAAGTAACTTTTTCAGCATTTATAACAACGATATTATCTCCACAATCAACATGCGGCGTAAAATTCGTTTTATGCTTTCCTCTAATTAATTTTGCTACTTTACTTGCTAATCTACCAAGTGTTTCGCCTTCTGCGTCAACTAACAACCAATCTTTTTTGACTGTTGCTCTGTTCGCTGAAACTGTTTTGTAACTAAGTGTATCCACGTTTTTTATCTTTTTCAGATGCTTACTATTCCCCAAAAATGGGCTGCAAATGTAAAATTATTTTTTCATCTGTCAAAGCCAGAACTCTATTTATTTCCATAAAATTCATGGAAATTCATTTTCAACGTAGATAAGGAGTCACTCAAAAACTCATAATGTGGAGATACACTAGGCTTTAACAACACAAACCCATAACTCTTTTCCATCATAAAATTTGATATATCAAAAGCTAATGTGTCATTAATAAATACTTGAGCTATATTATCATCCGAGTAAAATTCATGAAACTCCAATGAAGAAAACTCTTCCTTTAGTCCATCAACAACCCTTCTTTCAAAATCGACTAATGAATCGCCTTTATAAAAAAGTATGGCCATTTCAATATCTGTATCAAAATTCTCCCAATGTTCAGGTGTAACGACATTTTTCGGCCTTTCTATTTGCAGAATAACTTCCTCAGCAACTCCCTCATCAATCGGACCTAATATAGCTTCTTTACTTTTCTTCACCTCAGCTCCACAAGACATTAATAAAAGCAGTAACACTCCTAAACAACAATTTTTCATAGTCTTATATTACATTTAAATCTTTTCCCACTTTTATAAAAGCTGCAACAGCCTTGTCCAAGTGATGCTTTTCATGAGCCGCCGATATCTGAGTTCTAATTCTAGCAGCTCCTTTTGCAACAACTGGATAAAAGAACCCAATTGCATACACACCTTCTTTTAATAGTCCATCAGCAAACTTCTGAGACAAAGCTGCATCATATAGCATAATGGGAACAATTGGAGAGTCTCCTTCTTTCACATCAAATCCAGCTGCAAGAATCTTTTCTTTAAAGTATTTTGTATTCTCCTCTAGCTTATCTCTTAATTCAGTAGAGCCACTTAATAAATCAAAAACTTTTATTGACGCTCCAACAATTGATGGTGCCAATGAATTTGAAAACAAATAAGGTCTAGAACGCTGACGCAACATTTCGATAATTTCTTTTTTACCAGTAGTATATCCACCCATTGCCCCTCCTAAAGCCTTACCTAATGTCCCTGTAATAATATCCACTCTATCTAAACAATCGTGAAATTCAGGAACACCTCTTCCTGTTTTTCCAATAAATCCAGCTGAGTGACATTCATCTGTCATAACTAATGCATCATACTTATCTGCTAGGTCACAAATTTCATTCATTTTAGCAATGTCACCATCCATTGAAAAAACACCATCTGTAACGATAATTCTGAATCGCTGTGCTTGAGCTGCTTTTAATTGTTCTTCTAAATCAGCCATATCACTATGCTTAAATCTGTAGCGCTGTGCTTTACACAAACGAACACCATCAATAATGGATGCATGGTTCAATTCATCCGAAATGATTGCGTCTTCTTTTCCGAATAAAGGCTCAAACACTCCCCCATTTGCATCAAATGCTGCAGCATATAATATCGTATCCTCCGTCCCGTAAAATTTGGCAATTTTTTGTTCTAATTCCTTGTGAATATCTTGAGTCCCACAAATAAATCGAACTGACGACATTCCAAAACCATGCGTATCTAAAGCTTGTTTTGCTGCATTTATAACTTCAGGATGCGAAGACAGTCCTAAGTAATTATTAGCACACATTATAACTACATCTTCTCCTGTAGAAACATGAACTTCTGCTCCTTGAGGAGTTGTTATAACTCTTTCACTTTTAAAGATTCCATCCTCTTTAATCTGAGACAATTCTTTTTGTAATTCTTCTTTTATTTTTCCGTACATAGCTTTACGATGTTTTTCCTTTTGTTATAGTCGACGAAGATAAAGAAAAAATAGAATCGGTAAACATCTAAAAAAGCACCTTATTCACCCCGAGATTTAAAGCGTTTGTATAATCACACCCTTATAAACCAGCCTATTCTAATTAATAAGTATATTTGAATGGACAATCCCTAATCATGAAGATTTTTTTAACGTTAATATTAGTTGTTTCTGCATTTGTTTGTTTTGGACAACAACATGATTGGGACAATGCAAGAGTTGACGTCACCATTAAAGAAGCTGGACAGCTAGAATTTAGCAACCATGACAGCTCTATGATTCTTACCAATATTGCTATTGAACAAGCAATGAATTTAGATTACGAGAAGGGATTTGCTCATGCAGTTTTACACAAAGGGTATCTACTTGAGGATATTGGAGAGTATAAAGAAGCGATTCAGCTATATGATAGCTCCATTACAATTTTCAATCATTTAAACGAAACATCAGGTATAGCAAAGGCAAGCAACTCTTTAGGAGTCTTATTGAATTACCAAGGTAAATATAATGATGCCATCAAAAGCCTTCAGACAGCCTATAATTCATACAAGAAAGTCGGGAATAAAAATGGAATAGCCATGGCACTTGGAAATATGGGCTTAGTCCAAACTAACATGCAAAATTATGACAAGGCCTTAAATTACTACAGCGAATCTTTGGTCCTGAAAATTGACCTAGGAGATTCATTAGGGATAGCAATTGACCATATGAACATTGGTAACGCCTATTCATTAAAAGAAGATTATAAAACTGCTTTAGACCACCTATACACATCTACAGAAATGTCGAAATTAATAGATGATAAAATTGGCATTTCTTATTGTCTAACTAGCATAGGTGAGGTTTTCTTAAAGCAAGAAAAGTATAAGTTGGCAGAGGAGAATTTCATTTATGCAATGGAAATTCAAAAAAGTATTTCAGATAAAAATGGTTTAGCAAGTAGCTACAGGAGTCTTGGAATAATTTATCAATTACAAAAAAGAATTCCTGAAGCGATAGACGCTCTGAATAAAGGGGTGATTATTGCAACGGATCTAGAATTAACGCCTATTAAAATTGATTTATACAATATCTTCTCGGAAGTTTATAGGATTAAAGGCGATTTTGAAAAAGCCTTTAATTATCAACGTAAACTATCCGAACTCAAAGACAGCATCCATTTGATAGAAAAAAATCAAGAACTGGCAGAAATGGACACTAAATACCATTCAAAACTGAAAGATGAAGAAATATCAATTCAAGAAGCTGAATTAACGGAAAAAAATGATGAAATAGATCACATTCATGAAGAAGAAAACATTATATTATTAACTTCTTCAATTGTCATTATTGCTGTTCTATGCATTGCGGGTCTATTCTTCTACAATTATCAGAAAAAGAAAAAATTAGCTGAAGAGTTAGAAAAACTTTCGATTGTAGCAAGAGAGATTGAAAACACAGTAATTATCGCCAATAAAGAAGGTGAAATAGAGTGGATAAATGAAAGCTATACAAGGAAAACTGGTTTTACCATCGATGAATTCAAGGAGAAGTTTGGAAAACATATTGTCAATGCAAGTGATTCTTCAGAGATTCAAGATATTGTAGAGAAATGCATAGCAGATAAAAAACCGGTTAAATATGTATTGCATATGGAGCAAAAATCGGGAGGCATGCATTGGGCACAAACCACATTGACTCCAATATTGGATGAAAAAGGAGAAATCAGAAAATTTATATTAATTGATTCTGATGTAACAGAGATTAAATTAGCCGAAGCTAAAATGGAAAAGCAACGGGATGAGTTGGTTTCAAAGAATAATTTGATAACTGAGAGTATCGATTATGCTAAAAGGATTCAGTCAGCACTATTACCTTCTCATCAAAACTTAAGCTCCAGCTTTAAAGAATATTTTATCTTTTATACGCCTAAAGACATAATTAGCGGAGATTTTTATTGGCAACAAAAAAAAGGGAACAACATTTTCTTTGCTGCTGCTGACTGTACTGGACATGGAGTGCCAGGAGCCTTGATGAGCATTATTGGCATGAATGAATTAAACAATATAATTGGCAACACCATTACAGAACCCAAACAAATATTGGAAGATCTATCACATCGAATTGAAAAAAAATTAAGCCACAAAGACCATAAAGAACAATTAAAAGATGGTATCGACATTTCAATTTGCTCGTTTGAAGAGAATATAATAGAAAATCAAATAGGTATCCTAAAATATTCAGGTGCTCACAACCCTTTATACCTGATACGAAATAATAATCTTGAAGAATACAAGGGAGATAGAATTCATATTGGTGCTAATCGGAGATTCGAAAAAAAATTCACCCAAGTCCATATCCCAATTCAAAAAGGAGATGTAATCTATCTTTTTTCTGATGGATTTGTTGATCAAAAAGGAGGTAGTAAGAATAAGAAATTTTACTATGGACCGTTTAGAGATCTTTTACTATCTATTCACACTCACCCTATGAATAAACAGCATGAAATTCTTTCGAATGAAATGATTAATTGGAAAGGCTCGAACGAACAATTAGACGATATGTTAATATGGGGAATTCGATTTTAATTTTATATTTACAATTAGATGGACACAAAAAACGTATTGAACATATTTAACACCATGGTAAATGAGAATATTGTTTACATTTTTCATGGTGAATTCAACTATACGATGGTAGATACTCTTTTGATTGATGTTAAAAGGGAACTAACCAAGTCAGGTGCGGCTAAAGGGATTCAAAAAAAGACATATAAAATTCTCGTAGAGTGTCTGGAAAATGCATATCGTCATTCGGTTGAGCATCTTCCACCGAAAACAGGTAAACAAGAAGGCATTTTTATCCTTACAAGAAATCACAATGGATATGGTGTTACTGTTGGAAATCCAGTTCAAAAAATTGAAGTAGAGCCACTTATTCAAAAAATTGAAGAAACCAACAATATGGATTCTGACGAACTTAAAGAAAAGTACAGAACAATGATTAAGGCAGCAACCATTTCAGAAAAAGGTGGAGCAGGATTGGGGTTGATGGACATTGCAATTAAGTCAGGAAATAAATTACAGTACAACTTTAATGAACATAAAGAAGATACCAATTTTTTCACATTGGAAATAAACATTTCGGAATAACCTAAATCATGGATATATTTAAAACAGAACTTACAAATAATACCCCAGCTGTATTATTAGACCATAATCAAAATTTGATTGAATTTGAAGGAGATTCAAGACCTGAAGATGTGCAAAAATTTTATGCTCCAATATTGGAATGGTTTGATAATTATGAGAAACACTTATTCTATATAAAAGATAACGTAACTGGAGAAATTACTACAACTTGTAATTTTAAGTTTGAATATTTCAATTCCTCTTCTGCTAAATATGTTATGGACATAATATTAAAACTGGATGAAATAACAGCAAAAAACAATGTCAACCTAGTTTTAAATTGGCACTACGATGAGCAGGACGAAGATATGAAAGAATCAGGTGAAGAGTTTGAAGACATGTTAGAAATCAAATTCAATTACCACTCAATACCAGAATAGAGTCAATGAACAACGATGACCCGTTTGGAAAAGCTTGTTTGGCCTATTTAAAAGGAATTCGAGGTCTTGAAATTATAGTCAAATCAGACCATGCTGAGGATGACATACTTCCTGTAGATTATTTATTCAGAACATTCGATGAGATGCCTTTGCTTGAGCAAACAGCTCTGAATTTATGTAAAGGAAAAGTTTTAGACATTGGAGCTGGAGCTGGCTGTCATTCCAAGTGGTTGAAAGAACATGGAATTGAAGCTCTTGCTATCGACCAATCCGAAGGCGTTATTGAAGCTTTGAAGATTCAAACCATCAACGCACAACGAATTGACTTTTTTCAAATGCAAGAAGATGATAAATTCGATACTTTACTAACCCTAATGAATGGCACAGGTATTAGCGGAACAGAAGATCGTTTTCCAGAGTTTCTTCTTAAATGCAAAAGCTTAATGAAAAAAAGTGGGCAAATATTGATTGACTCTTCTGACATTATTTACCTTTTTGACAATGAAGAAGAATTGAAATCACACGCCAAAGAAAACTACTATGGTCAGGTTAAATACCAAATGGTTTTTGGCAATGATAAAACGGACTGGTTTGATTGGGTCTATTTTTCGTTTGAAAAACTCAGCAATATTTGCGATCAAAACGACATGAAATGCGAGTACATTTTTGAAGGCAGCCACTATGATTATTTAGCAAGAATTACCTCAAAAAATTAATTCTTATACTGGTCTTGAAGCGATTTTTTAGATTCCAAATCTGAAATTACCTTATCATCTAAAGGCGTATTTTTCAACACACTGTAATTTCCCCAGAACTCCTTATCGTATTTAATTTGTTTTATCTCTTCTTTATCTGGCTCCTTCCCTTTAAACTTATCATACCCACTCAAAACAATGGCGTTAACCATCATTTCTACATGAAACCTATGGTCTTTTTTAGAAACCACTTCTTTATTGTTACCTAGCTTCTCATCGACATTCCATCCAGATTCTTTTACATAACTTAAATAATAATCATCCAGATATTTTTGATAATTCACTTCCCACTCAAGCAAATACGAATGATTCTCAAATTCTTTATTCATTTCATTTACTTGCTTTTCCTCAACTCGAATAATTGCAAAATCAGAAATGTTTACATAAATTTTTCCGCTAGCGTTAACTTTAAATACTGATACTCCTTTGTTTTTCATAAAATCGTAATTGTATCCTATAACCCAAACATAGCTTCCATTATAATACGTGGTATCGATTAAGGAAAATTCCCATTCATCAGGATAAGAATGAAGCATCGTTTCATAACTCGAAACATCATACTTTATAGTACTGTAGATTGAAATAGCATCATGCTCATCAAAGTTTTTGGTATAATCAAAACTTCTCCTAATTTGAGAAACATCAACTTCAATTTTAGACTCAGGACTATGATATAGATTCTTATGTCCTTTTGGATCATAAACTGTTACAGCAGCTTCTATTAGCCTTCCATAAATGTCATTTTCGCTACAATAGTGTCTGTAAAATGTATGCAATTGGTAAGGTTTAGAATGATAGTTTTTTGACATTTTACCAAATGCTATTCGTAAAATATCTTTCACAGAAAAGGAGTGATTCAAAATAACAAGCTCTCCCAACTCAATTGTCTTTTCTTTTAAGTAAATTGTTTTATCTAATTGTAATTGTTCAATGGAAAAAACTTTTGTTTGGTACCCCATACATGAAATATAAACAGAATCACTAACCTTGCTTTTCTTTGGTGCAATTATCTCATAAACCCCTTCAGCATTGGTAGAAACACCAACACCATATTGTTCTAGAAAAATGTTAGCATATTGAACAGGCTCTTCTTTATTTTCATTAAGTACTACACCACTAATTTTCATTTGAGAAAAAGCAGTAAAATGAAGACCAAATATAAATAGCAATAATATTTTCAAAGCAAAAAATTAAAGGCAAAAACCTAACCAAAGTTACGTATAAAAAAAGGGTGTTATGGAATTGATTTTCCATAACACCCTTAAATAAAAATATAAAGTAGGATTAGAATTTATATGCGAACCCTACAGACCATGCTTCTTTAAATTGTGTTACAGGGCCTTTAACTTGAATGAAATTTCCATCGCCCCCAACAACATTATCTCCATTAGAATCTTGGTAATAACGAGTAGACCCATCTGAATTATAACGCGCAATATCAGTATCATGATCATAAATTAAATACGTAGAAAGACTTATGGTTAGGTATTTATTCAATTTAACATTTGTTAATGTTTCCCATGTTACATCAATATTCCCTGGTTCATTTGAGTAGTTAGAAAAAAGTGACAGTTTCGTTTTAAAAGTTACGCCCTCCATTTTGAATGGTTTCTCTTTAACAAGACCTAGTTTTACGTACCCTCCAACTTCAGAACGGAAAACTTCTCCAGAGTCAACACCGAAAGCTCCTAGACCAGATAAATAATCATCCATCACGAAGGTCATCTTACTTGTTAAAGGTGCAACAAAGAAAGTGAAAGACTTGCTTGGTTTATAATCCATTCCCAATGCCACAATTGTATATGCTGGTGCTAAAAAGTTAGAAATATGAACCGTATCACCTACTTTGCTATAACCATAATTAAATTGAGACCTAAAGTTGAATAACCCTGAGTAATACCACTTATCTGAAGCTTTATGACCAAATTTCGAATTGAATTCTAATCTATCATCATTTTTAAACCAAGGAGTTGACTTTGCATCACCTTGTTTAATAACGCCATAAGCTAAATCTATTGAATTATCCCAAGAAGTTTTGTCCTTAGCATAATTTGCAAATAAACTTAAAATACCTTGAGTTGACACAGCATTCTGACCACCTCCGGCCCAATTTGATAAATACACCTGAGAAAAGTTTATATTTACTAAACCGCCAACTTTCCAAAGCGTATCACTACTTGTGTTGCCATTTTTTTGGTCTTTTAAAACTTTCTCCATATCGGTACTCATTTGAGAAAACGAGCTAAAAGCCAAGCTGAAAAACAAACCTAATCCAATAATCTTTTTCATTTCTTTATTCTATTCAAATATTAATTTTTATGTACGTGTACATCCATTTGTGGGTAAGGGATATTCAACCCTTCTTTATCAAAAGTTTTGTAGACATTTTCATTCATATCGAAAAACACTCCCCAATAATCTTCTGCATTAACCCATGCCCTTACAGCAAAATTAACAGAACTATCTGCTAATTCAGAAACAGCAACAAAAGGTACCGGATCTTTTAAAATCCTAGAATCTGCAGCAATCATTGAATTAATAACTGCCTTAGCTTTATCAACGTCATCTCCATATCCTATTCCAACAGTCCAATCGACTCTTCTTTGACCTTCTGTTGAAAAATTAACCATTGAACCATTCGATAATGGTCCATTAGGAATTAGTATTGTTTTGTTATCTGGAGTTTTCATTATTGTAACAAAGAGTTGTATTTCAGAAACTACACCAGTGTACCCCTGAGCCTCAATCAAATCTCCAACTTTATATGGTTTAAAGATTAGAATCATAACCCCTCCTGCAAAATTCTGAAGTGTACCAGACAATGCCATACCTATCGCAAGACCGGCAGCAGCAAGTATTGCAGCAAAAGATGTTGTTTCAACCCCTAATACACCAATTACAGATATATATAGGATGGCTTGTAACCCAAAGTTCAGCATGGATGTGAAAAACGGACGCAATGTTGCATCAGTGTTTCTTTTCTCCATTGTTTTGGCAATAACTTTGACTAACCTTTTAATTATTATTTTCCCAATGAAAAGAACTACTAATGCTAATGCTATAGAAGTTACTATTGGAATTAAAGTATCCTTCACAAATTCATTTTCAATTAACTCACTAAAACTCATAACCTTATTTTTAATTTATTGATTTCGAGCACGAATATAGCCGTATAGTATTCACCTCATTTCAGTTTTCGACTATTTCCTTTATTTAGTTGTCTAATTTAAAAATAACTCGCATTAACCTATTCACCTACTTTTCTCTTCCTTAGAATTATAACGATCATCAATAGCAGACCTAAAGCCAAAACCCCACCACCTATATAAATGGCTAAACTTCCAGATTTAGTTCTATCCTCAACAAGTATCGGCTCAAACAAATCATTCTCACCTCCAGGAGTCGGGTGATTTGATGCTTCCCAATTTTGTAACTCAGGATTAACTCTTTCAATATTCTTGTTCTCAGAATCTACTAATGTTGGGAAATCATTTTCTATATTATACCTCAAAGAATCAACAATACGATTATCGACATCCATTAAAAGTAGTAATCCAGTTATCGAAGAAAGCTTAAACTTTTCTTCACACTCCAAGACATCAACACCATTATAAAATTCTTTTAATATTACAGAATTACTTGAAATAATCAAATATGAATTAGCGCTTATCATTAAAGAATCTGGGAATGTATATTCTTTGTTCTTAGCAACAAATTTCCAATCTGACAAATCAATATTATCACTTGAATGATTATAAATCTCAATCCAGTCTCCATGTTTCTTAGAAGAATCTTGATGGGTGCTTATTTCATTGATGACTATTTTTCCAGAATGGACACTAATTTCCTTTTTTTGAAATACTGGTTTTAGCACAGCATTTTCGTTTAAAAGAAATTTAGCAATTGACATTGAATCGTATTCAGCCCATTCTACAAATTCATACCCGTGGGATGCCACAGCCTCAATAGAAGCTGGAGCGCCTTTAAAGTAAACACCTGTAAAACTGTCCTCAACACGAATTGAATTAATTTGAACATACCCCATCGATGGATCAGGGTTCTGAATATCTACTATTATTGTATCTGTTAGTTCAAATCTATCCATCATATGCAAGCGTACATAATGAGGTCGATTGGTTGCAAAATCTTTCATTTTCTGAACATTTCGCCCCCATCTCTCTATATTACTACTTCTCCATTTTTCAAAGTGAAATGGCATTTCATCTTTCACCATATTTTGAATAGAATCAATTTTAAAATTGACAATTTTAGCTGAAAAAATGGTATTTAAATGGTCTGCAAATCGATTAATATAAAGGTTTTTTATGCTGTCATTCTCCAATAAATTCCGAATTATTAAGGTTGACCAAGCTGGATCTGGCCAAGCTTCATTGTGTTTAATTGTCATTTTATCTAGGGTATTCTTTTTATAGGCAGTTTTACCTGATATCCCAAAACTTATATCTGTATCAAATAATACCCACCGCCATCTTCCTTCAGGAGTTTGTGGCCGCCAAAATCGGATATTCCCTCCAGCATCTCTGTTATCAACGTATACTTCTGTAATATTATAATTAATGAAATTATCAATATCCATCATCGTATTTAGGTTCAGTATCTCCGCGGTATCTGAAAAATCAGTTTTATTGATATATTTTTTCATTTTCAGGTAATGATCTCTCTTTCCAGATAGCAAGTCATTACGATGTTTCATAATATCAACACTATCTGGGTTTGCTCCAGCATTACTCTTCAAATAATATTCATTAATCTTTTCACGTACATTATGAATCCCCCAGTAAACACCATTTATGTAAACCACCGAAGGCCGATACGCTTGAATTTCAATATCCAATGGCTCCACCAAATTAGTTAGCAACGCATCTCTAAACTGTGTATTATTAAAGTCGCTACCTGAGTTTCGTAAAACAAATGACTTATACTTTTTAATATCCTTATTTGGAAATATTGGATATTTAATTGTCTTCTTCTCATATTTTTTTCGAGAGATAATCGCTAAGGATTTCATCGGCAACCCTTTACTAAAACCACCAAATATTCTCACTCCAACTTGTTGATTAAATCCAAGCTCTCCTGTAGGTTCGTAAAACTCAATATTAATTTTCCTTTCCCATCCTTTCCAAAAATTAGCTCTTTTATAGGGTGGAACAGAATCTGCACAACAACCTTTTACATAAATCCCTCGATCAAAACTGAAAAAATCATCGGGATTTCCAGTTATAGATATTACAGCCATATTATATTCTCTTCCAATAAAATAGGTCTGAGTAATCACTTTTCCTGGCTTTCCATTTTTGTAAGCAACCGCTCTAATAGGAGTAGTTTTATCTATTTCTATAGTTGTCGAATAACTTTTCGAGCTACTTGATGGCTTGTTTCCATCTGTTGTGTAATATATCTTATCGCCCAACGTAGATAGCTCCAACTGAACAGCATCACTGTAAATACCCCCTTGACTGGAGAACACTACCGTATTTGAATCTATACCTTGAGCAGATGAAACCCCAGATAAAAATCCAATAATTAATAATATAAATAAAGCTCTCATTGTTACCGTGTAAAGTTGCTCCAAAATTCTCGTAAACATTCTGTCTTCATAGCTAGTTTTTCAATACCCATTGTTAATACATTGAAAAGTAACCTCTTTTACAGTAGTCTAATTCAACCATTTATTATCTGCCTATTTTTAGCATTTTTTCGTTTAGAATCAATTTAAGATTTACCCTATGAAAAGCGTAAAACTGACATCTCTCATATCCTTGTTTTAGAATTTCATTACTTTCACAATATCGTATGGAGGAAAAGAACATTAGAATAACTTTTTTAGGAGGTGCTGGAACTGTTACTGGATCTAAAACACTTATAGAAGTTGGGAATAATAAAATATTAATTGACTGTGGTTTATTTCAAGGTGTTAAAAATTTACGATTAAAAAATTGGGACAAATTTCCTGTCAACCCAAAAGAAATTGATGCTATTATATTAACCCATGCTCACCTTGACCATTCTGGCTATCTTCCAGTATTAGTGAAAAATGGGTTTACTGGTGCTATACATTGTACGCATCCCACACAAGACATTGCTGAAATCATACTACTCGACAGCGGAAAAATACAAGAAGAATCAGCTGAAAGAGCAAATAAATATGGATACTCAAAACATAAAGAAGCTAAACCTCTTTATACGGTTAAGGAAGCAAAAAACACGGTAGAAAATTTTCTTCCACATGACTATAGAGAATGGGTCATCCTATCCAACGAAATCAAATTTAACTTTCACAATGCAGGCCATATTCTTGGATCCTCTATTGTGGAGTTAAAAATAAATGATAAACTTTTTCTATTTTCAGGTGACTTAGGACGTTCAAAACCTATGTTGCTCCCCCCTCCAAAACTATTTAAACAAGCCGACTTCATCATTCTAGAATCTACCTACGGAGGAAGAAATCACAACGAAAACTCTGCAAAAACCCAATTGCAACAGGTAATTGAAGACACAATTAAGAAAGGGGGATCATTATTCATCCCAAGCTTTGCAGTTGAACGAACCCAAGAGTTATTGTATTTATTTTATCAACTGGAACAAGAAGGAAAACTCCCTAAAATCCCAATATATTTAGACTCTCCTATGGGAGTTGACACAACCAAAGTATTTTATAAGTATCCTGATTTATTAAGTGTTCCAAACAAGGTCTGCGAAGAAATGTGTAAAATGGCTATACTTATAAAAAATGAGGAGACGTCAAGAAGTATTGTCCAAAGCAATCGTCAAAAAATTGTAATAGCAGGAAGTGGGATGATACAAGGAGGGCGAATTTTACATTATTTAAATAAAGAAATATCCTCTGAAAAAAACACAATATTACTAGTAGGCTACCCTGCATATGGAACAAGAGCAAGAGACCTTAAAGAGGGGGTTGATGAAATAAAATTCTTTGGAGAATACCATAAGGTAAAAGCGGAAGTAAGAGAAATCACTTCATTATCAGCACACGCAGATCAATTTGATTTAATTACTTGGTTGAAGCATTTAAGAAACACTCCTGAAAACATTTTCATTAATCATGGCGAGCCACAACAAGCTAATGCTTTGAGAGTTAAAATTGAAACAGTTTTAGGGTGGAACTGCACCATACCATCTATGAATGAATCATTCACTCTCTAAAACCAATGATTTTTATCATTGTAAGTTCATTATTCTTAAACTAACTTGCTGCCTACAATTAAAACCTCATTGCCATGGAAAAGAAAATAGGAATTTGGCTTGATTCAGAAAAAGCTTTCGTTGTAACGGTTGTTGATAACGGTGAGACTATTGAAGAAATAACATCAAATATGGATCATTATAAGATTCATGGAGGTGCTGGAACATCCACGCCTTATCAATCCCAAGATGCAACTTCAGAATCGAAAATTTTAGAAAAAAAGAAACACCAACAAAAAAGTTATTTCGATTCTATAATATCCAGAATAAGAGATGCCTCCCTTATTGCGTTATTTGGACCGGCTCAAACAAAAACTGCTTTTCAAACGGAACTGAAAAAAAATACAGAATTAGGTTCTAAATTACTTGCAGTGGAAGCAGCTGATGCACATTTATCTGAAAACCAATTAAAGGAATTGGTCCGAGAATTTTTCAAAGAAAATACCTAACAATGTAATAATTCAAAAAGGTGTTGATAACTCCATTTTGAATTCTATTCTACATTATGTATATTTAACGTAGCATTCAACAAGACAAGTGCTTGATTGAAGCAGGTAGAAATGCCGACCCGTATAGCACAGTTTTTAAACTTAACAAATTAGAAATTGGGGGTTAATTGTTTCGCCTATGGCGTGCCACTATCAGTTTACTGATCAGGTGGATTACAGACTCGAAACTGCGTCCTCAACCATGTTGAACTTGAAGTTTAACAACACTAAAGACTATACGGGTTTTATTTTCCATTTTTCTTACTTCTGAAATAAGTATGGACCCTGAATATTCCAAGTAAAATCAACAGCGGTGCTCCGATTAAAATCTCTTTATCTTTTACAGGATTATCAAATGTAGATTCCGCTGTTAAGGCATAAATGATTAAACCAATTCCTGCCACTATTGTAAATATTCCTATATAAAGTCTCGATTTTTGATCCATTCTAATAACCTAACAGCTCCCCAATTGCAGCTGCAACTTTTTCACCATTCGGCAACAATGTAAACTCCAATATAGAATTCAATGGAATCGCAGGCGTGTCAACAGAACCAACTATCTCTACAGGTGCATCAAGACTTTCAAAACAATTTTTCTGAATTCTAGCCATGAGTCCTAATGAAAAACCAGATTCTACCGATTCCTCAGTAACTATCATAACCTTTCCATGTTTTCTAGCTGCGGCATACATTGCATCTTCATCTATTGGATTCAATGTTCTCAAATCAATAATCTCCACCTGTCCTTCGAATTGTTTTTCCGCTTTCAAAGCCCAATAAACACCCATTCCATAAGTAATTATTGCTAGAGACTCTCCATCTTTTACTTTATCCGAATTTGCTTCTAAAACTGTTCTTGCCTTGCCAAAGGGAATTATATAATCCTCATCTGGCTCAACTGTCATGGCTCCTTCCGTTCCTTTTATTTTACTCCAATACAACCCTTTATGTTCTAAAATAACAATTGGATTTGGATCGTAATATGCTGATTTCATCAACCCTTTTAAATCTGCTCCAGTAGATGGGTAAGCTACTTTTACACCGCGAATTTGTGTCACCACAGACTCCACACTTGAAGAATGATAAGGACCTCCTGAACCGTAGGCTCCAATCGGAACACGTAAAATCATACTAACAGGCCATTTTCCATTCGATAAATAATACGAACGACTTACTTCTGTAAATAATTGATTTAGTCCAGGCCAAATATAATCAGCAAACTGAACCTCAACTATTGGCTTTAGACCAACCGCAGACATTCCAACAGTACTCCCTATAATAAATGCTTCTTGTATTGGTGTATTAAAAACTCTATCATCGCCAAATTTTTGTGCCAATGTAGCTGCTTCTCTAAAAACACCTCCAATTCTTGCTCCAACATCTTGTCCGTACAACAAGCATTCTTGGTGTGCTGTCATTAATTCTCTAATGGCAAACAAAGCAGAATCAACCATTACCGTTTTATCTTTTCCTTCGGGCGACCTCACCCCTTTTTCTTCTTTAATAGGAGTTGGAGCAAACTGATGAGTAGTTAAGTCATCAGGCCTTGGGTCTTCCTCTTTCAAAGCCAATTCATAGTCTTTTTTCACCAAGTCTTCCGCGGCATATTTAATCTCTTTTATTTCTTTTTCAGTCATTCCAGAATCTAACAACTCTTGAAAAAGCTTTGGAAATGGATCTCTTTTATTTGCTTCTTCCAAATCATCTCTATACCATTCCATTCGCACACCGGAAGTATGATGATTTAACAATGGGACTTTAGCATGAACAATAAAAGGTCGTCTTTCTTTTCGCACAATAGCCATTACCTCTTGCATGGTCTCGTAAGATTCTGACATATTTGTTCCGTCAATGGTTCTAACTCCCATACCTTTAAATCCTTTTGCAAAATGGGTAATATCCTGCGCTCTAAATTCATCTGAATAAGCAGAAATATCCCACTCATTATCTTGCACTAAATAAATAATGGGCAGTTTTTTTAATACTGCCATTTGAAAAGCCTCTGAAACTTCTCCTTCGGTACAAGCCGCATCGCCAATGCTACAAACTACAATAGGGTTTTCTCCGTTATAATCTTCGGCCAAACCTAATTTCTCTTTGTATTGAATACCCATTGCTACACCAGCTGCTGGGATTGCCTGCATACCTGTAGCTGAGCTTTGATGTGGGATTTTCGGCTTATCATCATCTTTTAAACTTGGATGCGAATAGTACGTTCTTCCCCCAGAAAATGGATCGTTTCGTTTTGCCAAAACTTGTAACATTAATTGAAAAGGAGTCATTCCGATACTTAACAAAATACTATCATCCCGGTAATAAGGAAAAACAAAATCTTGTGGCTTTAATTGCACCCCAGTAGCAATTTGAATAGCTTCGTGCCCTCTTGATGTGGCATGCACATACTTAGCACAAACGTTAGCATTTTCTTCATATAATGTAGTTAACGCTTTAGCAGTACTCATCAACCTAAACGCTTCAACTAATACTTCCTCCCTTACTTTTCCTTTTTTATCTTTCACTTCTGTCATCCTTGTTTCTTTTTATCTATAAGGTTTGCTTTCATCTATGAAATTCCATTTACTTTAAAAAATTCCGTATATTTTTGATCTGTTCCAAGGATATGACTAAACAACCAACCTTCTAAAAATGTTACAATATCCATTGTTAAAGGAATTTTACCCTCTTCAAATCCTTTTTTGAAATCTATTATTTGGGTAATAAACTTTTCATGTTCTGCCTTATGCTCCTCTGTTTCTGAATAACCAAATTTTTCGAAAATTGTTTCTTCAGATTTAAAATGAACATGTGTGTACTCAACCAAGCCATCAATTATTTCCATTAATCGGGCATGTTTTCCTTCCCCCCTTAGCTCATCGAACACATCATTAATTAGTTGAATTAATTTTTTATGTTGTAAATCCATGCTTTCAATTCCAACACTATATTTATCTTCCCATTTAACTATTCCCATAACAAGATTTATTGTTTTCTATTAATTGCTTAATCTTTGTTGTTGTTTTTACCATAGCCACCATACTTTATTTTAAAAAGCACAATAGACCCTTATCTTATATATTGCAATATAGCAAAAAATACAATTTAACTTTTGAGTTTTCGACAAATACCCAAATTTTATTCCTCAACATCAAAGACCTTAAGAATCTTCTTCGCCTTCGTAAAATATTTTATTGAAATTAACAAAATACAATTTATCTGTTGCTCTTGTTACTGCGGTATATAGCCACCTCATATATTCTTTATCCAGCATTTCCTCGGTTAAATACCCTTGATCAATGAACACCGCTGGCCATTGACCACCTTGTGCCTTATGACAAGTCACTGCATAAGCGAACTTCACTTGCAATGCTTGCATGTGAGGTGTCTTCATAATTAAATCATAGCGCTTTTTCCTACTACGCACATCTAAAAAGTCTTCTTCAATTGCAAAAAACAATTCCTTCATTCTATCTCTTGGCAAATTAGCCCCTTCGACATCAATGGTTTCCATTATAATTTTACAATCCAATTCACATTCATCTTTTGCATCTAAGAACTTTATAGTTACATCAGCAAATCGAAAACCATACAACTCTTCATAACGTGTTACACGCATTATTTCTACAATATCGCCATTTGCGATAAAACCCATTTTTGAATCTGCATCTAGCCAATGATAATTATTCTTCACAATCATCATTAAATCACCAGCAGTTAACTCATCTTCCATCCACAAAATCCTACTTCGAACTTGTTGGTTGAATAAATTCGCTCTTTTATTGGATCGACAGATAATCATAGTTCCTTCTATGCCATATTTACTGACACAACTTTCTAGCTCATCCTGCAATTCCATCCCTGAAATACGTATCGCATCAGGAAAATTGGGATTAATCTTTAACTCGTAATTATTTTCCTTTTCTATTTGCGTTCTCAAATTAGTTGCATTGAATAAAATACCAGATTCTTTTTCTTGCCGAACGACTTCCTTTAATTCAGATAAAATAAAAGGTACATGAAACCTGTCTTCCAAGTAATTTGGATCCAAAGCTGGACTCGTTACCAACCCAACTGGCGGTAATTGTGCATAATCCCCAACAAAAATAAGTTTGCAATTTTTGCCATTGTAAACATACTTCACTAAGTCGGTAAGCAAATTTCGTTGTTCAAACATTCCATTGGAAATACCTGCATCCGAGCTTACCATTGATGCTTCATCTACAATAAATACAGTATTCGTATGTAGGTTTTTTCCAAGTGTAAAACGCATTATTCCATCAAAATCTTCCTGGAAATATATTTTCTTATGAATGGTTAAGGCTTCTTTGTTTGCATAATTTGCTAATACTTTTGCAGCTCTACCTGTTGGCGCAATCAAAACAGATTTCATTTTAACACTACCCAATGCTTTTACCAAAGCGCCAATTAGACTCGTTTTACCGGTCCCTGCGTATCCTTGAAATACAAATCCTTCTTGAGAATTTGGATTCAAAACAAAGGTGGACAACATTTTAATTGCCTTCCGTTGGTCTTTTGTTGGGGTATGTCCCAATTCTTTTTCTAATATGTTTGCTAAATCGTTCGTCTGGAAAGTTATTATAATAAAAACTACTTACGTAAAGGTAGAATTTCTGTCTCGCTTTCGTAATAAATCGTTACCGTTCTCGTTAATTTTTGCCCTCTTAATAGAATAACCTGCTACAGGCTATTAACTTTTGAAAAAAATATTAGCTTTGTATCGCAAGTATATTAATTAGACTTAAACGAATAAACGAAATATCTCATGTTAGAAAAATTTGGCGTAGTTGCAAAAAAATTCTTATTCCCTATTATAATCATTATAGCTGGTCTATTACTAGTTATTAAAGGTGTATCTGCTGATGTTGAAACAAACATAATGCAAACTGATGGCTTTCTTTATGGAGGATTAGCTATTCTAATTATGGGAGTAATTACATTGCTCTATATTTTAGAAATAATTAACAGGGTGGTTCATCTTGTGATGATGGTAATTCTTTTTTGCTCTACAGTAGGGCTAGGAATAATGACTATTAATTCTGTTCAAGATACTATTGCAGAAATTGATCTTAAAGAAAAAACTGATACATTCATTAAGCAAGGTCTTTCTGACATAAGAGATATTCAAGTAGAATATAAAAAGAAATACGGTGTTTACACAGCTTCATTTCCGAGTTTAAAGGCTTTTGTATTGGAAGATTCCATTATGGACATTTTAAGAAGTAATGGTGATGACTATCCGAACGGAATGCCTGACGGAAGGGTTTCGCTAGAACACGGTGTTCTTTTAGGTTATGATCCAATTAGAGATGATGCGCTTTATGAAAGCTACGACGAAAGTGAAGCCCTTAAAGTTGGTATCTTTATTAATGATACGATTTGGAGACCTGTAACAGAAGTGATTTTTACTAATGAATCTGCATTAAGTAAAGAAAGAGCTTTTATGTTTGAAGTATCTAATTTGAGTAGCGTTCCGTTAAGTGACACCACTCATTTCGTAATGTTTGCAGATACTTTGGATGGAGGAACCCCTGTTTTTCTTGTAAAAGATCCTCATCCGTTTGATCCTTTTAATACAAAAGATACTTTGATGATGGGATCAATGACAGAATCTAAAAACACAGGGAACTGGGGAGAAAATTAAACCTCAATTTCCTTATGAAATTTATTTCCCTTCTCGTTTGTTCGGGAAGGGATTTTTTTACTCATTATGCTACTATCAACTGAAAATTTCAAAAACAAAGACAAATCAGAATTCATACTGAAAATCGTTGTTCTAAAAAATGAAATTGTAGCGATTGCGGTAAATGTTATATCCAAAGAAATTGAAGCGTTTGATAAAGTTGGAAACCTAAATGACTTAAGCTTATCCCAATATAAATTCTCTGATGTTAATGTTATTATTGTTGATGACCAATTCACCCTGATTCCTGAAAGTATTTTCAGCGAAGATAAAGTTGATTCCTATTTAAATTTTAGCACCGAGACATTAGAAGAGTGCAACATTATCGTTTCAAAAAATCAACAGTTCTCTCTAAATACTGTTTGGTATTTGAAAAACGAATTAAAAAAGAGCATTATTCAATATTGGCCTGGGTCTACATTTTCTCATTTAATTTCTCACAACTTGGAGAGCACAAATAAAAATGAGGCAAGCCACACTTTATTTATTGATTTTCTAAAAGGAAGTATTTCCATCCTTTTACTTACAAACCAAGAACTTCAAATTGCCAACCAGTTTGAAACAAATGGTGATGAAGACGCTCTCTACTATTTATTATTGACACTTGAGCAATCCAATGTAAAAGTTGAAAATCTTCAGGTCATATTATCGAGTACTGAGTCATTTAAGATTAAACTGAATAAATACTTTAAGAAAATAACCATGACTTCATCAAATAAGTGTACCCTTAAGGTAACTGATGAAGACAAAGTCATCTGTTCTATAGTATGAGAATAATTAGAGGAAAATATAAAGGTCATAGATTAACAGCTCCAAAGGCGATTAAAGCAAGACCTACAACTGATTTTGCCAAAGAGGGCCTTTTTAATATACTAGAGAATAAAATAGACATTATTGACGCCACCATTTTAGATTTATTTACAGGCACCGGAAATCTATCTTTTGAATTTACCTCAAGAGGTGCAAAATCCTCAATTGCAATAGATATTTCTCATGTTTCTGTTAGGTTTATCAATGAACAATCCAAAAAATGGGAACTTCCAATTAAAGCTTTTAAAAATAATGTTTTCAAGTTTTTAGCTAAACCTGTTGGATCATTTGATATTATTTTTGCTGATCCACCCTACGCAATAGAAGGAATTGAAACTATCCCCGATCTTGTTCTACAAAGTAATTTACTAGCGCCTGATGGATTACTAATTGTGGAACACGGAAAAGAAACAGACTTTAGTAATCACCCAAATTTGGTAGATAACCGAACTTATAGCAAAGTCAATTTTTCTTTTTTCAGGCATTCTGAGGAATAAAATTAGTACCTTCATTAAAAATTAATTATGGAACGTATAGCTGTATTTCCCGGTTCATTTGACCCAATTACAAAAGGACACGAATCCATCGTAAAAAGAGCTATTCCTTTATTCGATAAAATAATAATTGCTATTGGAACAAATTCAAGTAAGAAATACATGTTCGACTTAGCACAAAGAAAATTGTGGTTAGAAAACACTTTTAAAAATAGTCCTAACATAGAGGTAATAGATTATTCAGGACTTACTGTGGAGTTTTGCAAAGAACAAAACGCCAATTTTATTTTAAGAGGACTTCGTTCTTATTCTGACTTTGATTATGAGTTTGGAATTGCTCAAATGAATAAATCATTGGTCAATAATGTAGAAACTGTTTTCTTGCTTACAGAACCCGAATACAGTGCTATATCTTCAACAATCGTTCGAGATATTATTCGTAACAATGGTAAAGTGGAGCAATTTTTGCCAAATGCAGTAACTTTATAAGACACATTAGGTTATACAACTACTTAATTGCAAACCAAATTTATGAAGTACTTAGTATTTTTCATACTATTAATTACCAGTGGCACTTTTCATGGACAAGTATCCATTGATGGAAATGCACCCTCATTCAAAGGTAAATATGTATCTATTCTAGAAATTGAAGATTACGTAACTTATACTTATAAAAAACTAGGAAGGCAAAAAGTTGATAGCTCTGGTCATTTTTCGTTTCAATTAAACGTAGATAAAGCTTTTAAGGCAATTCTTGAAATCGAAGACAAAAGTAGCATCTTATACATTGACCCCGCTACAAAGGCATACAAGATTCATTTGCCTAGCGGTAAAAACTCAGCAGAAAGTAATGTCAAACTAGTATTTGAAGATCTTCCTGACAACGATTTAAATGCATTGATTTTAGAATATAATTTAAGAGCCGATAACTTTATGTTTGGTGACTCCCTGTATGTTTTAAAGTGCATCAAATCAAATAACTTTAAAGAATATAATTTACAGCTAGATAAATTTAAGGACTCTTTAATTAGCTATTACAAGCCCGTTAAAAATGAGTACTTCCATAACTACATTCGTTATTCAATTGCTTCTTTAGAGCAAATTTCAACTGGAAAAGAAATTGTTATAAATAGAATAAACGTTTTTAATAATTATATTAAGGAAAAGCCTATTCTTTATGACAATGACGCCTACATGCAATTCATCAATCAATTTTATGAAAACAGTTTAAAGCTACCTGTGAAAGGAGGAAAAGATAAGTTGTATTTAGCAATAAATAATCACGCAAGCTTATCCATGCTAAATGAAATCTTTATAAATGATGTTTTTCTGAAAAATGCTCAAATGAGAGAGTTAATAATGATTAAAGGCCTTGGAGAAGAGTATTATTATGAAAACTTCATTAAAGAAAACATCCTAAAACTTATAGCTGAAATAGGTCAAAACTCTTTGTATCCAGAGAATAGAATTATGGCAAATAATACTTTGGCACTATTAACCAATTTACAAATTGGCTACAAGGCTCCTAACTTTTCTTTAATCACAAGTAAGGGTGATTCTATTTCTCGTGATTCTTTAAAAGGCAAATATATCTATATTGGTTTTTGGGCTTCTTGGAACGAGTCTAGTTTACTAGAAATGGAAATTGCCCAAAAGCTATATAAAGAGTATGGGAAATACGTTGAATTTATAAGTATATCAGTAGATAAAGATGAAAGCGCATATTTACAATATTTAAAAGAGCATCCAAAACTTAAATGGCATTTTGCACATTATCAGGGGGATATTGGTTTAATAACGGATTACAGAATTAAAAACCTTCCTGAATATTACCTAATTGACCCAGAAGGAAAAATACTTCAAGCTCCTGCGGCTAGACCAAGTCCAAATGGAGATTACCAATCAATCGACTTAACCTTCTTCGAGATTAAAAAGAAGTTAGAACCAAAGAAAGTACGTGTTATTGGAGGACGTAACTAAATTCAAAACAAACCTTATCTTTACCACATGGATTTAGTTACAGGTGGAACTGGAATAGTTGGTTCTCATATTTTGGAAGAACTTACTCGAAATGGCACTGCTATTAGAGCATTAAAACGAAGTTCAAGCGACATTTCTCTAGTTCAACGAATTTTCAACCATTACAATAATCCAAATTTCAATAAAATCGAATGGGTAAATGGTGACATTACTGACATTCCTAGTTTAGAAGAAGCTATTTCGGGAATTGACAATGTTTATCATGCAGCAGCTATTGTTAGCTTTAACAAAAAGGATCGCCAACGCATGTACAAAATCAATGTCGAAGGAACCGCAAACATTGTCAATGTTTCACTAGGAAATAAAGTGAAAAAACTAGGTTATATAAGTTCAATTGCCTCACTTGGCAGAACAGCGGGGCAAGAATGGTACAGTGAAAAAGATACATGGAAGACTTCCAAACAAAACTCATACTATGCCATTACTAAATATACGGCAGAAAATGAAGTCTGGAGAGGCACTGAAGAAGGCTTAGAAGCTGTTATGGTTAATCCAGGTGTGATTGTAGGGCCTGGTGACATGCACAAAAGCAGTGGAGCATTATTTGGCACAATCCACAAAGGATTGAAATATTATACAAAAGGAACGAATGGATTTGTAGATGCTCGTGATGTTGCACATTCTATTATTCAGCTTGTAAAGTCAGACATTACAAGAGAACGTTATTTATGTGTTGGTGAGAATCTTCCTTTTAAAATATTTTTTGAGCAAGTAGCTAAAAGCTTAAAGAAATCCGCTCCAACAAAATTAGCTCAACCTTGGCTAACTGGAATTGCATGGAGGTTAGTAGGCTTCTTTTCATTTATAACAGGAAAAACACCTGCTATAACAAAAGAAAGCGTTAGTACTAGTCACTTCATTAACCAATATCGAAATGAAAAATTGAAACAAGCTATTGATTTTCAATTTACACCTATTAAAGATGCATGTAAAAACACGGGAATATTTTTTCTAAAAAATTAAAACAGTAAATGTCAATTCGAGTGATTTCGATTTTTTATCGAGATTGACTTATCACTTCTCGATACAATTTATCTACATTTCACTCCGACAAATTACTCGAAGAGACAACTAAACTTATTGGAAGTTCAATTAAAGAGAAAATAACGCCTCGCAAATTGCATTCACATCTTCATTAGAAACATCCAAATGCATCGTTAATCTCACTCTTTGTGGTCCAAACCCAACTGCCAAAATTCCTTTTTGTTTTAGTTTATCAAGAAATTCTGTATTTGTAATCCCTTCTTTTAATAACAAAACAACAATATTCGTCTCTACAGGCAGACTCCCTTCAACCCATTGATTTTTTAGACCTGCTTCAAGTATTTTCTGAGCATTTGAATGGTCTATTGCTAAACGGTCGACATGATTATCCAATGCATACGATGCTGCAGCAGCTAACATTCCAGCTTGACGCATTCCTCCTCCGAATGCTTTTCTAACACGTCTTGCTTTTTTTATAAAATCATTACTACCTAGTAAAACAGAACCAACAGGAGCGCCTAATCCTTTTGACAAACAAATTGAAATGGAATCGAAAACTTTTCCATATTCTTTAGGGTCTTCATTATTTTTAATAATTGCATTATAAACACGAGCACCGTCCAAATGCAAAGCTAAATCGTATTTTTCACAGACTTCTTTTATTTTATAAAACTCACTAAAATCATAACAAACTCCCCCTCCTCTATTCGAAGTATTTTCCAAACTAACCAATCTTGTTAATGGTAAATGCACATCTTCAGTATTATTAACATTTGCTTCAACCTGTGCTGCTGTCAATATACCAGAATCTCCCTCTATCAATCTCACAGATGCTCCAGAATTAGATGCAATCCCTCCCCCTTCGTAACAATACACATGTGATTCTCTACTACAAATAACTTCATCACCCGGATTAACATGCACCTTAATTGCAATTTGATTTGTCATAGTTCCAGAAGGGCAAAATAACGCCTTTTCCATTCCGAAAATACCTGCAATCTTTCCTTCTAAAGCATTAATGGAAGGGTCTTCAACAAACACATCATCGCCCAAAGGAGCAGTATGCATTATCTCTTTCATATCTCTAGTTGGCAATGTGACAGTGTCACTACGAAGGTCTATCATAATTAATCCTGTTTATTGAACGAAATTAATTAAATTCACAGCATAATATTCAATAATGCGGATTGTTTTAATTCTCTTTTCTTTATTTCTACTAAACTCTTTTTATTCTCAGGAAAAGTATTGGGTTTACCTTACTGATAAAGATGGTGTAGAGTTTAATCCACATTCCTATTTTGATCAAAAAGCAATTGATAGGAGAATCAAAAATAATATCCCCCTTAATCACATCACTGACCGACCTTTACGGAAAGATTATCAAAACATTATAGCTAACAACGTAGATTCTGTTTTTGGTCACACGAGATGGTTCAACGCAATAGCCTGTAAATTATCGTCTCAACAATTAACAGCAATACAACAATTTCCATTTGTTAAAAAAGTTGTTCCAATGATTACTAAAACAGTGCTTGCAAGTGGGCATCACTATAGCGACCTACACAAGGGCGAAAAAGGTTTGCTTGAAGGACAGATAGCATCAATGCAAGGAAAAAAGTTTTCAGAAAACGGCCTTACAGGCAAAGGAATACGCATCTGTATAATAGATGCTGGATTTCCAGATGTGAATACTTCTCCTATTTACAAACATATTCGAGACAACAATCGAATATTGAAAACATGGGATTTTAAAAAGAATAAACCCGATGTCTATAAGTTTAATTCTCACGGAGCAACTGTCCTTTCATGTATTGCTGGGAAAATTGATGGTATTTACATAGGTTTAGCTATTGACGCTGAGTTTTTACTTGCCAGAACTGAAAGAATAATGTACGAAGGTGACGCTGAAGAGGAAGATTGGTTGATGGCTATAGAATGGGCAGATAAAAATGGAGCAGATATTGTAAATAGTTCTTTGGGTTATACAACTGCAAGACATTTTTTGGAAGAAATGGATGGTGAGACTTGTATTATTTCTAAGGCAGGAAATATGGCTGCTCGAAAAGGAATGTTAGTTGTAAATGCTGCAGGAAATGACGGTTCTGGAAGTTGGAAATATGTGGGAGCACCAGCAGATGCGGACAGTGTTTTAACGATTGGTGGAATTAATCCATGGACAGGTTTACATACAGCCTTTAGTTCTTATGGACCAACTGCTGACCATAGGCTAAAACCAAACATTTCTGCATTTGGGCATGTTATGGGATATGGACCAGGGCTAGGTGTTCACGAAACACAGGGGACTTCGTTTTCAAGCCCATTAGTTGCTGGTTTTGCCGCTTGTGCTTGGCAAAGTGACACCACCCTTACAAACATGGAACTTTTTAAAAAGCTAGAAGAGTCTGCAAATCTTTATCCCTATTTCGATTATGCCCATGGTTTCGGAATCCCACAAGCAACCTACTTCTCATCTGAACAACTAGATGAGGGTGAAAAGGAAACTTTTAGAATAGAAGAAGATGAAAACTATATTAAACTAATTATCGACGACGCTTCATTTACCATTGAAGACGAAATCGTTTATGATTATTATCCAGCAACCTTTAAAAGGTTGAAGTTTATTCCATGGCTACATTTACAAGATACCTACGGATCAATGGACAGTAATATAAAAAAAGACGAATCAGGCTATTTTTATTATCACATCGAAAATAAAAAAGGATACCTAGATGAATATTTTGTACTGTCTGTTTATGAGAAAGAAATTTTGACACTTAGCAAAAGAGAACACTCTGGTAAAACCTTTAGATTTCATTACAAAGGAACTTCAAAAACTATAGTAATAGAATGAAGTCGATTGGAAAACATATCATTATTTATTTGATAATATTTACTTGTATTTCTATTCAAGGACAAACGGTTTTAATCAAACAAACTATTCCCGAAAACTTCGAAGACATTGACAATGGATATGGACCTAATCGAAAACATTTTTCTTATCCATTTTTTGCAATTGGTCAACATGTAGAAGGTTACAGCCATGAAAACGACACAGCTATATCACCAATTTATGGTAAATCTATAGAGATTAGATTTGGAACACGTACAAGAATCAAAATGAATAAGCTATTAGCCTTTGGTATTGATTATGAATTGGACTACTCATCTCATTTTATAAACTTAAAGGATAACTTCGCTCTGGCAAACTTTTCACCTGATGTGATTAAAGCAAAGTACCAAACATTATCAATTGGTGGTGCTAGTTATTTCCAACTAAATTTCGAACCTAAAAGAGGTAATCAACTGGGAACCTATTTGGATTTCGGAATCTATGGAGGGTATAATTTTAGCAGGAAATATTCTCAAACGATAAAGATGGGTAAAGAAAAATCTGTTTACACCCTTAAAAGGTTGCAAAACTTCGATAAACTGAACTATGGAGCAATTGTTCGTTTTGGAAAAAACGTTTGGGCAGTCTATGCTAAATATAGGTATTCTAACAGTTTTAAAGATAAAGCCACAAATGGAAATTATGAACTCCCTCGACTAACTTTTGGTTTTGAGTTATTCTTTGGAAATGTATAATTAATTTAAAACACGTTCCTTTTCTAAGCTTTTGCATTAGCCTATTAAACAAAAGGCATGAAAAAGGCAAAAATCACTCTATTATCACTCTATCTATTATTCTCCTTATTTTCTTATGGAGTTGATTATCAAATTATCTTTAGTAATAAAACTGAAATAAAAGAAAACTATGTTCTTGTTGAAGAAGCTGGTTTTAAAAAAATAATAATCCCTTTCCACTACAATAAAACAACTACAGGCTTTAATGAATCCGTACTAAAAAGAATAGCCCCAAAAAGAATCAGGTCAATAACCTATGTATACAACGAAAATAACAACCTACTTTATCAAAAGAACCTAAACAACGTAAGAATAGATGCCCTTTGTAATATGATGGGTAAAAAACTAAAAAATGTAGATCTAAGTCTATTTTCAACAGTTATACTTTCAAATAAGCACACAGATAAATCTCAATTTACTGGCTTCGTAATCACTCTGGAACTCAATTCGAAGGAAAACTTAGAGCTCATGAAATTGATGATGAACGAAAAAATTAATGAGATTGACCGAAATTGTTTCTCATTAGATACACTAGAAGAATATGGATACATTCTCCCTCATTTTTATAAAAATTTAAAAAAAGCTGAATACAAAATTGTACCCAACGTATTTACGCGAAATAATGAATGGAAGAACAAGCTTATTGTAGTAGATGTAACTGGAAGCATGACACCTTATTTAAGCCAATACCTTTTATGGTTAAAATTAAACTTTGATAAAAGCGAACAACAACATTATGTATTTTTTAATGATGGAAATGACTATATCAAGGATTACACTAAAAGTAAATTAGGCCGTAAAATTATTGGAGCAACAGGTGGGATCTATTTTGCTCAAAACACGGGAGGATTTGATCTAATTAAAAAAACGATAACAATTGCCATGCGAAATGGTGGTGGAGGTGACTGTCCAGAGAACAACATAGAAGCTTTAATCGCAGGTGAAAAGAAATATAAAAATGCAAAAGAGGTCATTATGATCGCAGATAACAACGCAACACCCAGAGATATGGAATTATTAAAAAACTTAAACAAACCAATTCGAATTATTCTTTGTGGAGTTAAAAACAATAACTTCAATGAACAATATTTGAGTCTTGCCTACAAAACAAAAGGGTCATTACATACAATAGAATTAGATCTTAAAAATCTAAAAGAAAAAAAAGAAGGAGACCGTTTTCAATTTGGAGACATTTGGTACATAATAAAGAATGGGGAAGTTGTTCTTGAAAAGAAAGTCTAGTGTAAAATCTTAAATACTAATTCCTTTAATAATTCTCCATGGGAAATAGAAACATTACCAACGCCTTTTGATCGCAGATCATAGTCTTTTAAATAGCCAAATATTCTTGCCAACTTTCCTTTTGTGTAATTACGAGCAGCAACTCTATAATCTTTCAAAAAATAAGGGTGAACTCCAATGATTCCAGCTAACTCATTTTCGGATACATTGGGAGCATAGAAATGATACTTCATTAACTTCGTATAGTAGTTATACAAAGCAGATAATGTTACTGGAAAAGGATAATTTTTAGGGTTTTGAGCAAAATGATTTGCTATCAAATTAGATTTGTAAACATTTTTTTCAGCTAGAGCATTGTTCAACTCAAACATATTAAAATCTTTAGAAATTCCAACATTACGCTGAATTACTTCTTCATCAATAATCGTTTCCCCTTCAAGGATAACTTTTAATTTTTCTATTGTATTAGTAACTTTACTTAAGTCGTTTCCTAAATATTCCCCTAGTAAATGCGACGCTTTTGGCTTAATTATCAGCCCCTGGCTTTTGCAAAAACCTACAATCCAGTCTGCTAGTTTATAATCTTTAACTTTATCTGAAGTAAAGAAAATACTGTTTGTTGCAAGTACTTTACCAACCTTTTTTCTTTTATCTATCTTTTTATACTTGTAATTGATTACAAGTATCGTTGAAGATAAAGGATTGGTAACATAGGCCTCCAATTGATCTATAGTTCTGGATAGATGTTGAGCCTCTTTCACAATTACTACTTGATACTGGGACATCATAGGGTAACGCTTAGCTGTACTAATTATATCTTGTACAGAAACATCTCTACCATAAAGAATGGTTTGATTAAAATCTTTTTCAGAATCTTCCAATACATTTTTAGCAATGTAATCAGAGATCTTATCTAAAAAGTATCCCTCATCTCCTTGTAAAAAGTAAACAGGCTTGTAAACCCCACTTTTCAACTCTTTTATAATATCCTCGTACTTCATTAACCTTAATCAAATCGCATGTGACGAACTGACTTCCCATTATTTAACAATTCATTTAAAGCATCAATTCCAATTTGTATATGCTTCTCAACAAAGTTCCCTGTAATTTTCTTATCACTTTCATCAGTCTTCACCCCTTCTGGAATCATTGGCTGATCAGAAACTAACAATAAAGCTCCAGTAGGAATTGCGTTAGAAAAACCTCCTGTAAAAATTGCAGAAGTCTCCATATCGATAGCCATTACACGAATTTTCCTTAAATATTCTTTAAATTCTTCATCATGTTCCCAAACTCTCCTACTAGTTGTATAAACGGTTCCAGTCCAATAATCTAAATCCATTTCTCTCACTGCATGCGAAACAGCTCTTTGTAAATTAAACGCGGGTAATGCAGGCACTTCCGGTGGAAAATAATTATTAGAGGCCCCTTCTCCTTTTATGGCTGCAATTGGCAATACCATATCCCCTATTTTATTTTTCTTTTTAAGACCTCCACATTTTCCTAGAAACAATGCCCCTTTTGGAGAAATTGCAGATAGCAAATCCATTATCGTCGCAGCATTAGCAGCCCCCATTCCAAAATTGATAATAGTAATGTTATTTGCAGTAGCACTAGGCATTGCTTTGTCTAATCCGTCTACCTCCACTCCATTTAGTTCAGCAAAAATATCTACATAATTATTAAAATTAGTAAGTAAGATATATTTTCCAAAATCTTCTAATTTAACTCCTGTATAACGTGGCAACCAATTATCTACTATCTCTTTTTTCGTCTTCATCTAATGTTTTCTTTAATCTGCGAAAGGTACGAACTCATTTTGAATGTAAAACTACTATTTCAAAAATTCAAATAACTTTGTGACCGAATGCAAGAACTCAATTTCCCAACATACCCATTTAGGATAAAAAGAGATGCTGACTTAGTACAAGTTTTCGACATTATTCGTAAAAAATGGGTAGTACTGCAACCCGAAGAATGGGTTCGCCAGCATGTTGTTTGGTATTTAATAGAAGAAAAAGGATATCCGGCTTCGCTTATTGCTGTTGAGAAAAGTCTATTGGTAAATAAACTTCAAAAACGTTTCGACATAGTTCTGCACAACAACCTTGGAAAACCACTAATCATTGTAGAATGTAAAGCTCCAGAGATAAAAATAGGTGAAGATGCTTTGCATCAAGCTCTACGATATAACTCTGTTATTCAAGCTCCATACCTCTTATTAACCAATGGATTAGAAATTTACTGTGGAGAAATAAATTTTACGGATGCATCGTTTTCTTATTTAAACGATATCCCCTCTTACAAAGAAATTAAGTAAATTTGGTACTTATGGTGTCAAAAGGTTTTATGCTTTTACTAATAGTGGCTTTTAGTTTTACTGGATGGTCGCAAAAGAAATTTGAAGGAAATTTTTATCTCCAAAAATATTTATTGGAAAATTCTACCTCATCAGATAAAGTAGGATTATTTGTAAAAGGAAATCTTCTTGAAGTAAAAAACATCACAAAGCAACACAATGGTATATATCGTGGCTCTGTAAAAGGATGGTATTACGTTAGGGTTCCATCAAATGAATTACAAGAGTTTGTTGAAAATGAAAAAATTTCAAACGTTAATTTCCGTGCTTATCAAGGAAAAGCACTTAACGATACAATGCGCGTCAACAATCGTATTAATGATATTCACAGCGGAGCTGCACCATTAAACACATCTTTAGAAGGAGATGGTATTATCGTTGGATTTATTGACACGGGTATTGATTTTTTGCATCCCGACTTTATGAACCCTGATAGCAGCACTCGAATTATGTACTTATGGGATCAAACTAAACCCGTAAATCAATATACCCCAGCACAGTATGGCTATGGCCAACATTGGGATAGCACAAAAATTAATCAAGGATTATCTACCAATAATGATCAATGGGGGCATGGAACCACAGTTGCAGGAGCAGCATGTGGAAATGCTTTTGCCAATGGAAAAAACAAAGGCGTTGCTCCAAATACGGACATTATAATGGTAGAAAGTAATTTTGGGGTAGGCGATTGGTTATCAACTGTTGTTGATGCTGTAGAGTATATTTATACAATTGCTGACTCCATTGGCAAGCCATGCGTTATTAATGCAAGCGTTGGTGAGTATTACGGCTCACATGATGGATTAGATCCTTATGCTCTTTATATAGATAGTCTTATCAATGCTAAAAAAGGGCATTTATTTGTTGCTGCTGCTGGTAATTCAGGAGCATTTGGTCCTTATCATTTGCACACGGAAGTTACTGACACATCAATGACTTGGTTCCAGGTCAATCCATCTTCCTTTTTTGGATTTCCTTCGGTATTTTTTGAAGTGTGGGCAGATACTGCTAATTTGAAAAATATCAATTTCAGTATTGGAGCAGATAAAATTTCACCATCTCATAGCTTAAGAGGAAAAGGGAGTTTTTATAATGTTCAAAATTACGTTGATTCCGTAATTTACGACACCATTAGAAACACAAATTCAGATGTATTAGCTACAGTTCAGTATTGGATTGAATCAAGAGATGGGCAATACTTGTTGCAAGTTTATATGCCAGAACCTGATTCTGCACAATATTATTACCGTTTTGAAACAACTGGAAATGGCAGTTTTGATACTTGGACTTCTTCAATTTTTGGAAACTCTGACATGGAAAATAGAGCGGATACAATAGTTGGTTTTGGAGAGATCGGTAAATATGTTTTCCCTGATACTTTACAAACTATAGTTAGCTCCTTTCAGTGTTCGCCCTACACAATAACTGTTGCAAATTATGCTAACGATAGTGGATGGGTAAATAAATACGGTGGATGGGAATCTGTCCCTACAGAAACGAGAGGGAAATTGGCAGCAAGTTCAAGTAAAGGACCAACTAGAACTGGATTAATTAAACCTGAAATTGCTGCAACAGGTGTTGTAACGAATAGTACATATCCTTTATTTCTTATAGATTACTTTGTTGCAAATAATCTGGATACTGCCTTAGCTTTAGGCGGAATGCATTATCGAAATGGTGGAACTTCCATGTCTAGCCCTGTCGTTGCCGGTGTTGCTGCTTTGTATTTGGAACAATGCCCTCAAGCAATTCCAGAAGATTTTAGCACTGCATTAATAAACGCAGCCTATACAGATACATTTACAGGTACAGTTCCCAACAACGCTTATGGTTATGGGAAATTAGACGGATTTCAGACATTAATAAATGCTCATTTTACGGCTGATTATGTAGGAAACAATGTAATTTGTGAAGGCGATAGCAACCAATTTACAATTACATCAAATAATGTTACTTATTTATGGGAAAATGGAGAGACAACCAGCTCAATCTATTTTTCTGATAGTACTGAAACTTATTTTATTGCTACAGAAATTACAACTGGCTGTAAAAGCGATACTATAGGCTTATCTATATCTATTGCGTCAAAACCGACTTTAGATTGCTTAACAAACTCTTATGATTTTTGTGAAAACACGTCTATTACGATTTCTGAAAATGGCGTATTTAACTCTATCCTGTGGAATGATGGGGCTACTTTAAATCCCCGTTTATTTACACAATCATTTGATGGTTATATTTTAGGTTTGGATACGAACGCCTGTAAAAGTGACACATGTTTTATTACCATTACCGAACAGCTTAATCCTACACAACCAATTATTACGAATAACAATACCACTTTAAGTTCGACAGTAGGTTATGACAGCTACCAATGGTATGTTGACGGAATGTTGATTAATGGAGCAAACGACAGTATTTATACAGCCCTACAAAATGGCAACTATCAAGTTGAAGTATTTAATTCTTATGGATGCAGTACGTTTTCTGCAATTACCACCATCAACACTGTTGGCTTAGATGAACTTACTATTGATGGAGTTATTTACCCCAACCCAAACAATGGAAACTTTACCATAGAGACAAACCAAACCAATCTCACTTTAAACTTATATAACAACTTAGGTAAATTAATTACGACAAAACGATTAATAGGAACAACCTCATTTAAATTCAAAGATTTAGCGGTTGGCACCTATGTTATTGCACTTTCGAACGATTCTCAAGTGAATTACAAGAAAATAGTTGTGCTTAAATAGATAAAAAGCTTTCCCACTATGTTTATATTTTTATTTTTGTGAGGAAGAAAAAATAATTTTAATTTTATATATGAATTTAAGTGGAATAATTGCTATTTCTGGGAAAGGTGGACTTTTTACTATAGCAGGTCAAAGTAAGAACAATGTTATTGTAGAATCAGTTATCGATGGTAAGAAATTTCCAGCATTTGCTTCGAATAGAATTAGTGCATTAGAAGATATAAGTATTTACACTTATGAAGGAGATGAATTATTGTCAGGTATCTTTAAAACAATCTTTGAGAAAGAAAAAGGCGGAGAAGCACCAAGCCATAAAGACAAAGTTGACGATTTAAAAAAATACTTAAGAGACATTCTTCCAGAATACGATGAAGAAAGAGTATTTACTTCAGACATTAAAAAATTGTTTCAATGGTACAACTTATTGCATGGTGCTAAAAAATTGGAATTAAAGAAAACTGGTGAAGAAGAGAAAAAAACTGAAAAGAAAGAAGTTGCTCCAAAAAAGACAGCTCCAAAAAAGACAGTTCACAAAAACACATCTAAGCCTGTAGCAAAAAAAGCCCCAACCAAAAAAGCCCCTGCAGCTAAGAAAAAGTAATAAACTTCATAAAGCATAAAAAAAAGCCAGTATTCAAATCAATACTGGCTTTTTTGTTTGTTTATCCTTTTACTATATGCTCTGCTTACCCAAAAGTAAAACAGGGTTTTCCATATAGTTTTTAAAATCTTTTAAGAAAGCTGAACCAACAGCACCATCCACTACACGATGATCGCAACTCAATGTTACTATCATTATGTTTCCTGGAACAATTTCTCCATTCTTTACAACTGGGACAGCATTAATGCCTCCTATTGCCAAAATACACGCGTCAGGCGGATTAACAATCGCTGTAAAGCTTTCTATCCCCATCATTCCTAAGTTGGAAATGGTAAAGGTATTTCCTTCCCATTCTTCAGGTTGTAATTTTTTATCTTTTGCTTTTTGAGCTAACTCTTTTACTTCAGCACCAATTTGTGTTAAAGATTTTCCATCAGCAAAACGAACAACAGGAACCAATAGTCCATCAGGAACAGCTACCGCTACTCCAATATGAATATGATCGTTTCTTCTAATAAAATCTCCATACCATGCAGAATTCACATCTGGATTATCTTTTAATGCTGCTGCACAAGCTTTTACCACCATATCATTAAATGACACTTTTTGAGGAGCAATCATTTTATTAATAGAAGTTCTAGCTTCCATTGCATTATCCATATCAATAGATACATTCAAATAGAAATGAGGAGCTGTAAACTTACTTTCTGCCAAACGAGAAGCTATTACTTTTCTCATTTGAGAAACTGGCTCATCAGAAAAGCTTTCTGTACCAACAAAAGAAGACCCTCCACCTTGATAGTTGTCGATATCTCTTTTTACAATTCTACCACCTTCTCCAGTACCTTGAATAAACGAAAAATTGATCCCACGCTCTTGTGCTAATCGCTTCGCAAGAGGTGATATTTTAACTTTACCTTCAGCAACCGCAGTTGCAGCTGGATAATTGGCAGGTTTACTTGATACAGTTTTAACTGGTGCTGCCGCTACCTCTTTCTTAACTGGTGCAGGGCTTTGTGTCACAACTTCTTTAACAGGCTCTTCTTTTGCAACTGGTGCTGCTTCAGCTTCAGCTTTTAACAAAGCTTTTACATCTTCTCCTTTCTTTCCAAGAATAGCTAATATAGAATCAATTGGAGCTGCTTTTCCTTTTTCTACACCAATATGCAGCAAAACGCCTTCTTGAAATGCTTCAAACTCCATTGTAGCTTTATCTGTTTCGATTTCAGCTAACAAGTCACCTGTTTCAACACTATCTCCTACTTTTTTATGCCATTCTGCCACAACACCTTCTACCATGGTGTCACTTAATTTAGGCATTCTTACTATTTCCGCCATTTATAAATTGTTAGTTATGGTTTTATACCAGCTAATATTAATCTTTGTATTCTATAATGTAAGGGTAATCTCCTACATAAACATCGTCGTAAAGTTCTTTTGCTTCAGGCTCTGGAGAATCTTCTGCAAATTTTACTGACTCATCAATTACATCCTTTACTCTCTGAATAATCTTTTCAATCTCTTTATCAGAGGCCAATTTGTGTTTTTTAATTGTATTTAACACTTTATCAATTGGATCCTCATTTTTAAAATCTTCAACTTCTTGTTTTGTTCTGTATTTCTGTGGATCAGACATTGAGTGCCCTTTATACCTATATGTTCTAATATCTAACAACACAGGTCCTTTTCCAGCTCTTACATGTGCACACGCATCTTCAATTGCTTCATGAACCGTCTCAATGGTCATTCCATCCACAACAAAAGAAGGCATTTCATAAGAATCGCCCATTTTAGACATATCCACTACATTGGTTGTTCTTTCTACAGAAGTTCCCATTGCGTAATTATTATTTTCAATGATAAAAATAACTGGTAGTTTCCAGTTCATTGCCATATTGAATGTTTCGTGCAACGCTCCTTGACGAGCAGCTCCATCTCCAAAAGAACAAAAAGTTACGTTCTTAGTTCCTTTATATTTTTCTGCAAATGCTATTCCTGCGCCCATTGGAATTTGAGCACCAACAATACCATGGCCTCCCATTAATCCAGATTCTTTATGAAACATATGCATAGAACCACCTTTACCTTTCGACATTCCTGTAGACTTCCCATACAGTTCTGCTACCATGTATTTTGGGTGTACCCCTAATGCAATTGGATGCGCATGATCTCTATACGCAGTAATATGCTTATCTCCTTTTTTTGATCCAGAAGCAGTTCCAGTTACCAAAGCTTCTTGCCCAATATACAGGTGACAAAATCCACCAAATTTTTGTTGAATATATAAATGACCTATTCTTTCCTCAATCTTTCTCATCAACAACATGTCCTCATACCACTTTAAGTATTGTTTTTTACTATACTTAAGCTTTGCTGGGCTTTTAGCTGCTGCTTTTTTCTTTGCTATCGTTTTTGTTGCCATTGGTTATAAATATTGATGCACAAATATAAATTAAATTCTATTTGATTTTAAAGTATTATCTACTACTATTTAGAAACATTCTACAAAGCCTCTGTTTCAAACGCTAAAGGAAGTAACTCTGTTACACTGTCAAAAATAAAGACTTCTCCTTCTTCTCCTTTTAATATCATTTCAATTCCAGAATTCTGAATTCTCTCGTATTCAGACATTACCTGTCTACAAGCCCCACAGGGAGTTACGGGTTCTATTAATTTTTCAGATGAAGCTTTAGCTGTTATAGCAATCTTTACCACTTTTACGTCTGGATAGTTTGCTTTGCAATAATATAATGCCACTCTTTCTGCACATAAAGATGATGGGAATGCAATATTCTCTTGATTATTTCCTAGAATAACTTCTCCATTTTCAAGCAACAAAGCTGCTCCAACTTTAAACCCTGAATAAATTGCATATGCATTTTTCAAACTCTTTTCTGCTGCTGCCATTAAATCAGCATCAGCTTTTTCCAGTTCTTGTACATTGTCGTAAATTCTATAGGTAATTTTTAAATCTCCTTTTCTCATATTATTCAAAGTTAACTTTCCTTTTCATAATCCCCTTTTAATATCATTATCAAGGTAGGGGAATTTCTCTACTAATTGTTTAATAAATAATTGTATTTGATTCGGTCAACTATCCATTACTAATACATGTTAGTTAATAACAAAAACAGCGTGCTAATTTAAACAGTATTTTTTACTTTATTTTTAATTTTTCGAAAACTAAATAATTGAATCAGATTTTAGACATATTGCAAACGTTCGACCCTACTTCCCTTGAGGAAATGGATTCGGTTAAACTGCTCAATAGAACGGACACAAAATTTGTGATTCCAAAAGATCTATTCGTTAAAATTCTTCCAGATTTAAAGGGCTATTACAAAGTTCTTGAAATTAAAAATAAACGAGTAGCGCAGTACAAAACACTCTACTTCGATACAGTTGACTTTGATTTTTATACACAACATCATAATGGCTGGCCAAACAGATTTAAAGTTCGAATGCGAAAATATGTTGATTCAGGCCTATGTTTCCTTGAAATTAAAAACAAAAAAAAGGGTAGAACAGTAAAAAGCAGAATTAAAATTGCTGATTTTGAAGAAGAAATGTCCAAGAATTCTATGCAATTTGTAGATGATGTTATTCCTAGAGAAATTGATCTTACTCAAAAACTATGGAATTCATTTCACAGAATAACACTGGTTAACAAGATAGATACAGAAAGACTTACTTTAGATATTGGACTTGGTTTTCAGTGGAATGAAAAAGACCTTTCATTAGACAACATTATAATCGGAGAAGTAAAACAGGAAAAAGTGAATCGAAACTCTCCTTTTATGAAACTGCTTAAAGAAAATGGAGTTCGTCCTATGAGAGTAAGTAAATATTGTGTTGGCGCAAAGCTTTTATATCCAGAATTAAAAAACAATAGATTTAAACAAAAACATTTACATATAAATAAAATAAATGAGTTGGTTAGTTGAATTATATAACACAGGGAATGGAATGTTCGATTTCCTTATGGACACAGACACACATGAGACCATTAAAGGATTGGCAAAGACTATCGAAGAAAGTGCTGATGGCATAAAAGACGTAATAAAAGAAGCAAAAACTGCAGAGGAAGGTGGCTTTTTAGGAGTCCCTTTATTTGATGGTGATTTTTGGAAATTGGCTTTCAAATTTGGAATGAATCTATCAGTCATTCTCATTATAGTTAGAGCAATCTATTATCCTATTGCCAAAAGAAAAGATTATCTATTTACCTACATAATGATAAGTCTTGTCATTTTCATGATTTGCTTCACCTTGAAGAAATTTGAAATGGGAATGGGAATGGCACTAGGTCTGTTCGCCATATTTGGCATAATCCGATATCGTACTGATGCGATACCAATTAAGGAAATGACTTACTTATTTATAGTAATTGGTGTATCCGTTATCAATGCCTTGTCCAATAAAAAAATGAGTTATGCCGAACTTGCATTTACAAATGCTGCAATAATTGGAGTTACTTATGGTTTAGAAAGGTTATGGCTATTAAGGCATGAATCCAGAAAGATTATAACCTATGAAAAGATTGATTTAATTACTCCTGACAATCACGATGCACTATTAACGGATTTGGAAAGCAGAACAGGCTTGAATATAACTCGATTTGAAATTGGAAAAATAAACTTCTTAAATGATACTGCTCAGATATTTATTTACTACAATGCTGATGAACAGAAAGGGCATTTTAGAGATGAAGGGATAAGCAATTCGTAATCAAATTACTTCAATTAAAAAAGCCACTAGAATTTAATTCTAGTGGCTTTTATAGTTGAATAATATTTTAAGTCCTCTATAGACTGGCTTCTTCCATTGCTTCACCAAAATTAAAACGCAATGTAAAGCGTAATGTATTTGCTAAAGGACTTGCTTGTGTTAAAGCAAGTAAGTAGGATAAATCTAATTCAAATACACTGTACTTAATACCAGCGCCAAGAGAAATAAACCTTCTATTTCCTTTCGACCAATGCTCATGAAAATAACCAGCTCTAATTGCTAATAAGTCATTGTACAAATATTCTGCTCCTACAGACAAGTTAACTTCTCTTAACTCCTCTTTAAACTTAGTTCCTTTTACAACTTCAGTTGTATTACCGTCTTCATCAATAACCACATCACCAGGCGCATCGCTAAATGAGCCGAATATACCAGAAGCAACACCTACGTTTGGATCTTTACCAGAAAAGATAATCGGTCCATCAGTACCGTAAATAACTGATCCATTTTCTTGTAAATAAACAGGCTGGGTAGGAACTAATAATTTATTAGCATCCAAAGCTATGGTTAACTTATTAAAGTCATCCAATTCTACATTAAATGCTGTTCCTAGCCTCATGTTAGTTGGAATGAAATCTCTATTTGCAGCGTCCGTATAAGACATTTTTGCACCAATATTCGAAATATTCAATCCATAAGCAACATAAGCGTCTTTATCAGATATTTTAAATTCTTCTGTTTCATAATATGCTGAAATATCTACAGCAACAGACTGACCTGCTTTTACATCAGCACCTGAAGAAGAAATTCCACCAGTTAAATTTGAATAAATATATCTCGCAGCAATACCTGCTCCAAATCGTTCTCCTAATTTCCTAGAATAAGTTCCGTCAATTGCAAATTCATTTGGTTTGAAATTACGAATTTCATCACCATAATTATTTGTGAAGGTAATATCCCCTAAAGAAAAGTACCGTAATGAAAATCCTATTGCTGAGCTTTCATCCAGCTTCTTGTACCCAGATAAATAAGCTAGGTTAATATCATTAACCAAGGCACGTAACCAAGGAGAATAAGATAAAGAGAATCCCATATCTTTATCATCATCAATAAATGCCAATTTTGCTGGATTCCAGTGAATCGAATTTGCATCTGGAGACAATGCTACGCCAACATCCCCCATTGCTCCAGAACGTGAGTCAGGAGAAATAAGTAAGAAGGGTACTGCTGTGGTAATTGTATTTATTTCCGAATTCGCTTCCGATCCATTTAAATTAACCTGTGCAGTAGTTGTCTCACTTAATAAGAGACTACTAATAAGAGTTATTGATAAAAATTTGAATCTCATTTTCATTATTTGGGTTTTCAAAAGAACAACAAATATACGCAAATAGTTACTTATTATTGTTCATGCCTAATTAAGAATCACTAATTTTTCGTATTTCTCAACTTTTTCACCTCCTTCATTGAGGACTTTTAATTTATAAACATACACTCCTCTTCCTATTTTCGCTCCAAAATCATCACGACCATTCCAAACTATACCTTCAGATCTATAACCTTCAGAATGCACTCTTTTATTAATCGACTTAACCAACTTCCCTGAAACTGTAAACACTTGAATTTGAACATCTAAGTAATCGCACAACTGATTGTGTTCAAAATAAAATTCCGTCCTAGTAGTAAATGGATTTGGATAATTTAGCACATGGTCCAAAGTGAAAGTTTCTTCTTTCGCTACTACAAATTCAATTTCACTTTTTTCAGAATTATTATATACATCCCACACTTTTAAACTAAGGGTATGATTTCCTTCTTCTAAATCGTAAAAAGGATAGGATATTCTCCCACTTTTATAAGTATCTAAATCAGCCTCATAAAAATCATTAAGGATAATAGATTCAGATGTATTTTCATCAATAACAGCTTCTATATTATGTCCAACACCATTTCCAACCATATTGATGCCATTCTCATCAAACACTTTGGCAAATAAATCTGGATTCTCATCTGTAATCCCCCCCGAGACAAAACTATCATCATTCATGTACAATGAAATATCAGGTCCTTGTCCATCAGAAACTGCTGTAGTATCTATCCCTCCTATTGTTGCGTCTTCATTATAACCTTGAGCATCTTCAACACCATTTTCTGCATAATAACTTATTCGTGAATTTCCATATTGAAATGAAATATCCTGAGGCACCACAAAAGAGAATTCAAAAGTTCCATTTGTAACAGTTGCTTTTCCTTTGTAAACAACATTTTTCCATGTCTCAAATGGAGCTGGAGAAGAACCTGAACTATTCCCTAAAGTAGATAAGCTTAATTCCTTGTCATAAATTGTTGGATAAACAACACCATTGAAACTAGTTAAATTTTGTCCTGTATAATCTTCTATATGTCCTGTAATTGTTACTACGCTTAATGCTTTCATTGTATCTAGAGCTGCAGTTATTGATATTCCGTTTATTGAATCTGTTACTATTTGATGCTGTGGTAAAGCCAACTGCACTGCAGGATCTCCTAGCAAGGCAAATTTTCTGAAATTTATATCTCCACCTCCATTTTGAACATATTTTTCCTTTGTTTCCAAATAAACGTCACCAATACGATGAGCTACACCATTTACTTTATCATAGACTATGCTATGAAAATGTTTGTTCAATCTTTTATTACTACTATTATAAACCAATCGAGTGGTAGTAAACAAAGCAATACCACCACCATCAGGGTTTAGCACCACATATTCACCACCTGAAGTTCTATCATGATCATCATACCGACTGAATTCACATGTAGCTGTCATAAAAACAGGTAATTTTACTCCATTTGTCCAATTCCTAATTGTTGGAACTCGTAATATTCTTTCATGAGCCCATCCAGTTTCTCCACCATGGCCTATATAATTTACTAAGAAAGCTCCTTTTTCCACTCTTTGCTGAATAGCTTCTTCACATCCTTTATTTTCATCTCCTCCTGGAGTTGTTGTTTCAACAAAAGCATCCATGTGAAGCTTAACAATATTCATACTTTTATTATTTGCTTCAATTGTATCAGCCATAATTTCCGTATCTCCAAAATAAAGGTTTCCATCTTCATCATCACTTACCAAACAAACAATATTTCTCCAATCGTTTAACGTTGTATTTGATTCTCCATTTGAACAAGAAGTAGAGCTTTGATTGGTAGAAGTAAGAGAACTATAGCCTTTTATCTTAGAAACCATATCATTGGCTTCGCTCAAAGAATTTACGGGCAACCTGCCTATTGCAATATCCATTAAATCAAAATTATTCATAGCTCCATTATCGGATAAAATTGCAAAATAATCATCAGTACCATATGTACTAGTAATACTCAATGACTCACTCGATTCATAGGTTGGCACAAAACTTAAATTATGTCCCAATCTATTTCTAGAATCGTAAGTCGCATCTCCAAAAAACAAACAATAGCGAGGTATCAAATTAGGGTCAACACCAGCCCTTACATAAAACATACGTAAAAAGTGCTTTATTGCTGTAACATCTCTCATTCCAGAAGAGAATTCATTGTAAACTTGATTCGGAGTTACAACGTGACAAATTAATCCATCATTAGTTTGATGAAAACTAGCCAAATCTACTGCCGCAGACATAAACTCATTTGGAACAATTATAATCATATCTGCAAACCCCAGCCCATGTAAATTTTGAGACATTATTTTGTCGTGAAATACAGGAACTTTTGACAAAGCTTCATCTAAAGCAATAAATGTTCGTAAAGAATCTGTATTTACCTTAAATTCTGCATTGGTACCTACTGTAGTAAAGTTCACCATTGAAACGTTTGAGGCATCCGTAACCTCCCATATTCGGTAAATATCATTTACGTTTCCTACTGAAAATCGACTAACATTACCGACACCAATAGAAGATACATTTCGAAATTCCATCTGGCTGCCTGTCATAGTTAAATTTCTTGGGACATTTACCTCTAAATAATCTAACCAACCTTTTGAGGATGACAAACCATTTTTATTATAAGTAATTTGGACATTAACACTATTTCCTGTCCCTTTGTAATTTAATAACCCCGTAACACTTTTACCCAATGGCGCATATGTACCTGTGCCAGATGTTCCGACCGCAACATTCAAAGAATTACCTCCTGAAGCGACTGTATAGCTTGTAACACTAGTTGATGCATGACCAATTAATTTTGCAAACACTCGAATGGAATCGGTACTATATATATTTGGCATAGAAAAACTATAGGTATACGAAGTCTGAACATCATAAATATCGCCAAACCACTGTCTTCCTGATTTACCTAAATTATAGTCATCATCTTCAATAAAGTCATAATCTACAAACGTCGTAACTAAATCCGTTTCCGCAGCAGAAGATAATGAAGCATCTGCAATCCTTTTTGGAGATGGACTAGTAGTATTAATATTTACAAAATAATAAGATGTATCACAATGTTCATGAGACTTATGTGAAAAATAACTTCCATCAAAATCCCATCTATGAGGACCTTTCGCATAAAAGAGAATGTAATCTCCATTATTAAAAACGCCATCGTTTCCATCTTCAACAAAAATTGCGTTTTTTAAAACATCATCGATTCGATAGACATTATTATTTTCTGACAATAACCCTGAACCATTTCCAAAAACATTAATCGCATCAGAGTTTAAAGAAGATACATCTACTCCCATTTCATTTAAAAAAGAGTAATCTATTTTATAAACCCCATCTTCGCCCACTCCAATTTTATACCATTCTCCAGACCCTGATGCAAAAGCTGATGTTGAAGAATATGTTGACTTTATTGACAATAACGAATTACCAGAAACACTCAAACCACCTTTAAAGCTAACCAACTTCTCTAATTGCCCATTAGTAGGGTTTTTTCGAATTTCATTTACTAAAATAACCGCATAATATTCTTTCCGTTTATCCGTAATATTTGTTTCAAATTCAAATGAACTTTTTACTTGTGAAATATCAATTAAAGAAATCTCTGAACTGGTCAATGGGACTACCTCTACATCAGAAGCTGTAAATTCCGCAGAAGTTCCATTTATGGGATAATATCTTAACAAATAGGGTTGCTGTACATCAAAATCCCAATAGCCTTTAACCGAATGAAAAATATTTTTGGAATCTGTTCCATTAATATTTACAGAATATATTGGTTCCCAATCTAATTTTTCTTCCACTTTCCTGCTCGATTGCGAGAGCCCTGAAAGCACAGAAAAATGGAAAACAAAACAAAATAGTACCGAAATTTTAGATGTCATTGTACAAAGGTGGAAAATGGTTGATTAATTGCAATTATTTTTCGGTAAAACGGCACATCAAAGCCATTTATTGCATAAATCTAACTATTAAATTGTAACCGAACCATTTTTTTTTCGTATTATTGGCTCGATTTTGCATAATCATTTAGAAACTTATGACTAAGTATTTTAAGGTAATATTTTTGTTAACAGCCATCATTTGTAGTGGCGAGGCAAATGAGGTTAAAGCTCAGGACCCCGAGTTCAGTCAGTTTTACGCTAATCCCCTATACCTGAACCCTGCTTTCGCAGGAACAGCTAGGTGTCCAAGAATTTCTTTGAACTATAGAAATCAATGGCCGGGTATTTCTGGAACATTTATTACAACAGGAGCATCCTATGATCAACATGTAGAATCTTTATATGGAGGTTTAGGATTAATGGTAACAAATGACCAAGCTGCAAACACACTTAGAACAACAAGAGTTAGTGGAATCTATTCCTACCAAATTAAAATTAATCGTAAATTTTCTATTAGAACTGGTTTAGAAGCAACCTTCTTTCAAAAATCACTAGACTGGAGTAAACTTACTTTTGGTGATATGATTGATGAAAGAAGAGGATTCGTGTATCAAACTGGAGATTTACCAAGAGGAGGTACAGTTTCTGGAATTGATTTCTCAGCAGGATTATTAGCATTTAGTGATGTCTTTTTCTTTGGATTTGCAGCACACCACTTAACTCAACCAAACGAATCGTTGATAAAAGGAGCAAGTGCGTTACCGACTAAACTTACAGGTCATGCTGGTGCTGTTATACCTTTAGCAGGTGGAGCTTCAAGGTATCAGGAAAATGACGCAATGATTTCTCCAAACATATTATTTAGAAGGCAAGGTACTTTTACACAACTTAACATGGGACTATATGTAAAGAAGGGACCTCTAGTAGGTGGGGTATGGTACAGAAATAAAGATGCATTTATAGTATTAATGGGTATTCAATCTGATATTATTAGATTAGGATACAGTTATGATTTAACAATTTCAAAACTTTCTGTCGCTACTGGGGGAGCACACGAAGTTTCGTTACAATTCAATTTTGAATGTAAGCCGAAGAGAAGGACTTTTAGAACCATTAGTTGTCCATCTTTCTAAAAAAAATAAAAATTAATTGTAACCATTTTCACTAATCACAGTTATAAGGAAAAATTATCTCGCATTATGAAGAGGAAAAATATATTGAAAAGAGTAGCAGCTTTCACGTTAATCGGATTATTAGCTTCGTGTTCTTATGAACGCTCAAGCGTATCTGGTTGGGATTACAACAACCCAAGAAATGGTGGCTTTCAAAAAGTCCCTTATGAAGAACAAGAAACAGGTCCTGGACTTATTTTAATTGAAGGTGGTACATTTACCATGGGTAGAATTGAAGAAGACTTAATGAAAGACTTCGCCAATACACCTAGACGTGTAACTGTTTCATCATTCTATTTAGACGAGACTGAAGTTACTAACTTTAACTGGTGTGAATATTTATATTGGATCGGTAGAACATACACTGATTTTCCGATGGTTTACAAAAAAGCTCTTCCTGACACATTGGTTTGGAGAGAAAAACTAGCATACATGGAACCTTATACAGAAAACTACTTAAGACATCCGTCTTTTAGAGATTATCCTGTTGTTGGTGTTTCTTGGTTACAAGCAAGTGATTTTTGTGCTTGGAGAACTGACCGTGTTAACGAATGGATTTTAATTAGAGAAGGGATTTTATTAATGAACCCTAACCAACAAAATGAGCCTTTTTCAACGGATGCTTATTTTGCTGGACAATATGACCAAGGAGTTAACCCAAGAGGGCAAATTCCAGACATGGATCCATCTAAAGGTGGTTATGACCCATCAACTGGAAAATTCAAATCTAAAGATTTAGCTACGCGTAATGTTCGTATGTCTGATGGTATTTTATTACCACGTTACAGACTGCCAACTGAAGCAGAATGGGAATTTGCAGCATATGGTTTAATCGGTAACTCATTAGAAGAAAGAATTGTAGAAAGAAGAATTTATCCTTGGAATGGTCACTGGGTGCGTAATCCAGATGATAAATGGCAAGGACAAATGTTAGCTAACTTTGTTAGAGGACGTGGTGATATGATGGGTGTTTCTGGAAACTTGAATGATAATGCAGATATCACAGCTCCTGTATTCTCTTATTGGCCTAATGATTATGGATTATACAACATGGCTGGTAACGTAAGTGAATGGGTTATGGATGTTTACCGTCCTTTATCTCATGAAGATTATGATGAGTTCAGACCATTTAGAGGGAATGTATTCAAAACTAAAGTATTGAACAGTACTGGTTCTATTGCTGAAAAGTATGATGAGACCATGTATGATGTTTATGGTATTAAAGAATACTTAGCTGAATTCCAATTGGAAAGATTAGGAACAGCTGATAGAAAGTATACTAAATACCCTCATGGAACTAGATTAGATTCATTAGAATTAGAACTTTTAAATGAGATTAACACTTATGTTGATGAAGCTATTAAGTTTACGAAAGAGAAACAACCTATTGAGGCTTCAAGAAGAATTAGAGAAATCTTTGACAACGTATTTGATGATTTCGATAATAGAATTCAACAAAACCCTGATTTCATAGATTATAGTTTGGAAATTTCACCAATGTTAAGATCTGGAATTTCAGAATATGTAATTAATACTCCTGGTAACGTTAAAGTTAGAGAAGTAAATGCTGAAGAAAACTTGAAACGTAGGAATTACAGAATTGCTGACAACATTGACGAATTAGATGGTGACATCAACTCCTCAATTTACTATCCTACTAGTGCTAATGGTGCTGGAAGAGTTGCAGAAATAAATGCAGGATCGATGAATGAGGATTGGGTAATGTACCAAGGTGGTAAAGAAAAAGGACTTGCTTTAGCTCAAGACCCAACAAGTTTAATTTCTGATAAATCTAGAGTATTTAAAGGTGGTTCTTGGAGAGATAGAGCTTACTGGTTAAGTCCTGGAACAAGAAGATACTTAGACGAAGATCTATCTACTGCTAACATCGGTTTTAGATGTGCTATGGATAGAGTTGGAAGTCCTGTTGGATTAGGTGGCGGAAGGTAGTCACTATCAACTATAAGAAATTAAAAGAGCTTCAAGAAATTGAGGCTCTTTTTTTTGTGTCCATACCATTTCTTTAGTCGAGCTCATGCAATGTATAATGTTCTTACGAGTGGTACTTGAATAACATACAAGTGACATCAACATTACAATAACATATCTACCTTAAAGGTTTTAAGCAAAAAAAATGCATGAACCTCATTGAGGTTCATGCATAAATTTATTAGTTATTAAATAAATCTAATCTCTTAAAATACTTCTTGCAATTACAATATTTTGAATCTCAGAGGTACCTTCATAAATCTGTGTAATCTTAGCATCTCTCATTAAACGTTCGACATGATATTCTTTTACAAAACCATAACCTCCATGTATTTGAACAGCCTCAACCGTTGTATCCATAGCAACTTGAGAGGCCATTAATTTAGCCATAGCTCCAGATGTATTGTAATCCATATGTTCATCCTTGTGCCACGCAGCTTTGAAAACCAACATCCTAGCAGCTTCGATTTCTAATGCCATTTTAGACAATTTAAATTGAATGACTTGATGTTCTGAAATTGGCTTTCCGAATGTTTCTCTTTCTTTAGCATAAGCTTTTGCAATTTCATAAGCTCCAGAAGCTATTCCTAACGCTTGAGATGCAATTCCGATTCTACCTCCAGATAATGTTTGCATCGCAAATTTAAATCCAAATCCGTCCTCTCCTATTCTATTTTCTTTAGGAACTTTCACATCATTAAACAATAATGTATGTGTATCAGACCCTCTAATTCCTAACTTATCCTCTTTTGCTCCAATAACAAACCCTTCCATTCCTCTCTCGATAATAAAAGCATTAATCCCCTTATGCCCTTTATCAACATCTGTCTGAGCAATTACAATATATGTAGAAGCAGTACTTCCACTTGTAATCCAGTTTTTTGTTCCATTCAATAAATAGTGGTCTCCCATATCTATTGCAGTAGTTCTTTGTGAAGTTGCATCCGAACCTGCCTCTGGCTCAGACAAACAAAATGCACCAATTTTATTCCCTGTTGCTAAATCAACCAAGTATTTTTGTTTTTGTTCTTCTGATCCAAAATGCTCAAGCCCCCAACAAACCAATGAATTGTTTACAGACATTGCAACAGAAACCGAAGCGTCAACTTTTGAAATTTCCTCCATCGCCAAAACGTATGAAATAGTATCCATTCCACTTCCTCCATATTTTGGATCAACCATCATTCCCATAAAACCTAACTCTCCTAATTGCTTTAACTGCTCTAAAGGCACTTGTTGGTCAGTATCTCTTTCAATCACTCCTGGCTTACACACATTTTGCGCAAAATCCCTTGCAGCATCTCTAACTGCTATCTGTTCTTCGGTTAATTTAAAATCCATTCTATTTACTTATTTAGTATTAAAATTCAATCTTTAATTTATACTTCAAAATTAGTTGTTATCTTCACTTGAACAACTTTTTTAAGTTTTATTATGGAATCTTTCGACGTAATAGGTTTAATGTCAGGTACATCTCTTGATGGCTTAGATATAGCCTTTTGTAAATTTAGTTACGACACCAAATGGCATTACGATTTGATTCATGCCGATACAATTCCTTACTCTAGTAAACTACAACATAAATTGGCAAATCTAGAAAATGAATCCGCAATAAATTATGCGTTAAATCATGTTGATTTAGGAAATTTAATGGGCGAAGAAGTTAAGCGGTTTATCGAAAGAAAAAAAATAAGCCACGTAGATTTCATAGCCTCACATGGTCATACAATATTTCACCAACCACAAAATAACTTGACTTCTCAAATTGGATGTGGCGCTCAAATTGCCGCAGCTTCAGGCATAGAGACAATTTGCGATTTTAGATCTAAAGATGTAGCTCTTGGTGGTCAAGGAGCTCCCCTAGTTCCAATTGGTGACAATTTACTTTTTTCAGAATACGATTATTGCCTCAATCTGGGTGGGATTGCAAATATTTCGTTTAATGAAAATGGGAAACGTATTTCATACGATTTAGCAATGGCAAATATGGCCAATAACTATATTTGCAAATCTGAAGGAATAGCTTTTGATGATAGAGGAAAATTAGCGGCCACTGGTGATTTTAATCAAGAGTTGTTTCATGATTTTAATTCTATTCCATTCTTCTCTACTCCTCACCCGAAATCTTTAGGTAAGGAAGATTTTACCACATGGTTTAAGCCAATTATAGATAAGTACAATATCTCCAACCAAGATAAGCTTAATACCTTTGCGCATCATTTAGTTCATCAAATCAGTAATACAATTGCAGGAGGTACTGAAAAAAAAGTATTGATTACAGGCGGTGGGACATTCAATGATTTTTGGGTTTCAGAATTAAAAAACAACACCAAGACACAAGTAATAGTTCCTGAAAGCAATATCATAGAATACAAAGAAGCTATCATATTTGCATTTTTAGGCGTTTTAAGGAAAAAGGGACAAGTAAATTGTCTCGCTTCGGTTACTGGAGCAAAAGAAGATTCTATAGGCGGTTCGATTTACCTCTAAACAGTTTTACACCAACAATTCCCCCCTAATTAACAAATTGGCTTTAAAAAAAACAATTTACCAAAATTGAGGGCTACTAAAATTTGTTACTTTTGCTTGAATTGAAACAACGCAATGATAGAATTATTAAAGAAATTTGAGAATAAGCAACCTGAGATTGTTTTTGAGTGGAAAGATCAAGAGACTGAGGCTGAAGGATGGGTAGTAATCAACTCTTTAAGAGGAGGAGCTGCTGGGGGTGGGACAAGAATGAGAGTTGGCTTAGATAAAAGAGAGGTCGAATCATTGGCTAAAACCATGGAAGTTAAATTTACTGTTTCAGGACCTGCTATAGGCGGAGCTAAATCAGGAATTAACTTTGATCCAAATGACCCTCGTAAGAAAGGAGTATTGGAAAGATGGTATAAAGCTGTTACTCCATTGTTAAAACATTACTATGGTACAGGAGGTGATTTAAACGTTGATGAAATTCATGAAGTAATACCAATGACTGAAGATTGCGGTGTTTGGCATCCACAAGAAGGTGTTTTTAACGGACATTTTCAACCAAGAGAATCACAGAAAATTAATCGTATTGGTCAATTGAGACTAGGCGTATTAAAAGTTATCGAAAACTCTTTATACAGCCCTTCAGTTGCAAGAAAATACGTAGTTGCTGACATGATTACCGGATACGGTGTTGCAGAATCTGTAAAACATTACTACGGTATTTATGGCGGAGAGTTAAAAGGGAAACGAGTAATAATTCAAGGCTGGGGGAATGTGGGTAGTGCGGGTGCTTATTATTTAGCACAAGAAGGTGCTGTGATTGTTGGAATAATAGATCGTGTTGGTGGTTTAATCAAAGAAGATGGATTTTCTCTTGATGAAATAAGAACGTTATTTTTAGAGAAAGATGGAAATGCTCTGAATACACCTAACATGTTGTCATTTGATGAAGTAAACAACAGAATTTGGGACCTTAAAGCAGAGGTTTTTCTTCCTTGCGCGGCATCAAGGTTAATTACAAGAGACCAAGTAGATAGAATGAAATCTGCTGGAATAGAGGTTATTGCAGCAGGCGCAAATGTTCCTTTTGCCGATCCAGAAATATTTTTTGGTGAAATAGCAGAATATACTGACAACAACATTAGCGTTATTCCAGATTTTATTTCAAACTGTGGAATGGCAAGGGTATTCGCTTATTTAATGAGTGAAGACCTAGATAATATTGAAGACGATGCAATATTTATTGACACATCGAATACAATCAAAAAAGCATTAGAAAATGCTTACAGTAAAAACAACAGCAAAACTCAAATTGCAAAAACAGCATTTGAAATTGCGTTAAACCAACTTGTATAAGCCATGGAAATTTTAATTGTTGTAATATTCGTTCTAGGTTATTTAGCTATCACCTTAGAACACAGTTTAAAAGTAGATAAGTTGGTTCCGGCTCTTCTAATGATGGCGCTTGCTTGGGCTGTAGTTGCTTTCGGAATAGGTGACTTCTCACAATGGTTTGATTCAGGACACCACACTATGGTGGATGGATTTGCTGCTTTACCTGATCATATTGAAGGACATGCTACTTACAGTGCCTCGAAAGCAGGATGGTTGGAACATACGTTATTACATCACTTTGGTAAAACTTGTGAGATCCTAATTTTCTTAGTTGGAGCAATGACTATTGTTGAAATCATTGATCATTTCGATGGATTTTCTACTATTAAAAACTACGTTAGAACCAATAAGAAAAAGACATTGCTTTGGATTATGTGCATCCTTGCATTCATTCTTTCAGCTATCATAGATAACTTGACTGCTACGATTGTTCTAATAACAATTCTTAGGAAGTTAATTCCTAACAATAAAGACAGAATATGGTTTGCTGGTTTAATCATCATCTCTGCAAATGCAGGTGGAGCCTGGTCTCCTATTGGAGATGTTACAACTACTATGTTGTGGATGGGCGAAAAAGTAAGTGCAGTTAAGTTGGTTGAATTTTTAATTCTTCCTTCATTAGTTTGTATGTTAGTTCCTACAATTATTGCTAGTTTCTTAAAACCATTTCAAGGGCATTTTGAAGCTCCTCCTGCAGAAGGAAATGAAAATGCTAAGGGACCATTATTACTTTATTTAGGGTTAGGATTAATTGTATTTGTACCAATCTTTAAAACGGTTACACATTTACCTCCATATATTGGAATGATGCTATCTCTTTCTATAGTGGCTTTAGTTGCAGAGTTAATTACAGCTCGTCAATTTAGTATGACAAGCTTAGGAGATGAAATAGATCATGTTGATGATGGTGGACATAACAGCCCAACATTCAAAGCTCTTGCTAAAATTGAAATGCCTTCTATTCTATTCTTTTTGGGAATTTTAATGACGGTTGCTGCATTAGAATCATTGGGGTTAATATTTACTTTCGGACAAGATGTGAATGCTGCGATGGACACAAATGTATTCATTATGCTATTGGGAGCTGGATCTGCTGTTATTGATAATGTACCACTTGTTGCTGCAAGTATGGGAATGTTTGATGTTCATGAGGTTGGACTCGACGATCGCGTTTGGCACTTTATTGCTTATGCAGCTGGAACGGGTGGAAGTATGTTAATTATTGGTTCTGCAGCAGGTGTAGTAGCAATGGGAATGGAAAAAATATCGTTCTTTTGGTACTTGAAAAACATGGCTTGGTTAGCATTACTTGGATACCTTGCTGGAGCAGGAGTATTCTTATTATTTTAATGAACAACAATTGAACTATACATTACGTTAATAACAAATAAACATGAATATTTTCGATTTAATAAATAGAATTCAACTGGAAGTAGGCGATTCCGTTTCAGATACTTTATCCGGTAAAGGTGAAGTTGCTATTTCCTTGTGGGAATTGATTTGGGGTTATGACAAAGAAGCTGATTCTTACAGCTGGACCAGTATCATTATAATGTCGATGTTATTTCTTTTGTCTGCTATAACTATATACATTTTTATCGAACGTTTCCTTGCAGTTCGAAGAGCTTTGAATGAAGAAAGAGACTTCATGGCAAAAATTAAAGATTATGTAAACGACGGTAAGCTCGATGCAGCAAAACAATTGTGTACTACTTCTGATAACCCTATGGCAAGAATGATTGAAAAAGGAATATCGAAAATTGGTAAGCCAATGAAAGACATTGCTGTCTCTATAGAAAATGTTGGGAAACTAGAAGTTTACAGACTGGAAACTAGGTTATCTATTCTAGCTACTATTGCTGGTGTTGCTCCAATGATTGGATTTTTAGGTACGGTATTAGGGATGATTACTGTTATGCATAATATGAGTAATAATGGTGTCGAAATTCAAAGTTTATCAGGTGGTATTTTTGAAGCAATGATTACTACTGTTGGTGGATTAATAGTCGGTATTATTGCCTACGTATTTTACAACTACTTGGTTAGTAAAGTAGAAAAAGTAATCCAAAAAATGGAAGGTAGCTCAATAGAGTTCTTGGACATTTTAGATGCACCAGGCAAATAAGCAAGGATGAGTTTAAGATCGTCAAATAAGGTTAAAATTGAAGGAGGAATGTCTTCCATGACAGATTTAGTATTTCTGTTATTGATATTTTTCATTATCCTCGCAACCATGGTCACAACTGGACACGACATTAAAGTGCCTGAGAGTAGTGGTAATTCAACTACAAAATCTAATTACAGAGTTTTTATAGATAAAGACAATCAATTGTTCTTTCAAAATGATGAATTAAAAGTTGATAGAAAGACAACCATTGCAGAACTTGAACGCAATATTTTAAACATGATTGGAGATAAAAAAGTCATTGAATTAATTGGTGATGAAGTCTCTGACTATAAATATGCAGTACAAGTTATAGGAATAGCGAAACAAAATAAGCTAGAAATCGTATTACTCAGCAGTCCTAAATAAAATTTAGAATTGATGAGCTACGTTGAACCCATAAAAAAAGAAGATAAACAGGCAGGAATTATTGGCGCTGTAATTTTTCTGATCCTGTTATTGTTATTAATGTTATTTACATCCATGACTCAGGCGGATCCTCCTTACCCTGTTGAAAAAGTGGTAATGATTATGGATTTCACTGATGCCGGAGGTGGTTCTTCTGGAGGAAGTGAACAAGTAAGCGAAGAAACTTCACAAAGTGCAGAAGAACAAAATGAAGAAACGAACGAAAGTTCGGAAGAAGAAGTAGTGACTCAAGCTGAAGAATCTCCTGTTAGTGCAGAATCTCATCAAGAATCTAGTAGTTCTGATGGAAATGGACAATCTAACGAACAAGAAGCAGAATACGACTTAGGAAATATCTGGGGTCATGGAAGTGGTGACGAAGGAGGAACTGGTGATGGCGGTTCTGGTGGTGGAACTGGAGGCGGAGACGGTCTTGGAAATGGTGACGGTATTGGAGATGGGTCTAGTAGAAAAATTAAAAACATTCCTAATTTAGATAACCTAACAACTACTCCAGCAAAGGTGGCTGTTAAAATTAAAATTGATAAACAAGGAAAAGTTTATTGGTCAGAAGCTCAGCTATCGAATTCCTTTACTAACACATCGGATAAGGCCATTATTAAACTAGCAGAGAAAAAAGCGTTAGAGTTTACCTATAAGCCAACTACTGCTGCGATAAAATACGATGTTAAAATCATCAAACTAGAATTCAGGGTTAACTAGTTTTACTTAGTAAATGACTTATAAAGAAACGGTTGATTTCCTTTTCGAACAACTTCCTCAATTTCAAAATATAGGTGGTAAAGCATACAACGCTAAGCTCGATAATATTGCAGCTATTTGTGAGCTACTAGACAATCCACAAAATAAATTTAAATCCGTGCATGTTGCAGGTACTAATGGAAAAGGGTCTGTATGTAACATGCTTGCTTCCGTATTAACAGAAAGTGGCTATAAAGTTGGATTATTCACTTCTCCTCACTTACTCGACTTTAGAGAAAGAATAAGAGTTAATGGAAAGGTTATATCAGAACGCTATGTTATTGACTTTGTAAATAGCTATTCTACTATTTTCAGCAACATCCAACCTTCCTTTTTTGAGTGGAGCACTGCATTGGCTTTTGCTTATTTTAAATCCAATAATGTTGACATTGCGATTATTGAAACTGGTTTAGGTGGAAGATTGGATTCTACGAATATTATATCCCCTTTAGTTAGTGTAATTACATCTATTGGAATAGATCACACACAATACTTAGGGAATACCTTAGAAGCTATCGCAAAAGAGAAAGGAGGTATTATTAAACCAAATACACCGGTTGTCTTAGGTGAAGGAATTGAAATGCAAAATGTGCTTGAAGAAATTGCTCTAAAAAACAATTCAGAAATCTTCATAGCCAAACGAGAACCCGAAAACCCTCTAACCAGTTTAACAGGTGAGTTCCAAAAGGATAATGTAGCTGCTTCTTTAACGGTAATTGAGGCAATACTACCTCACATTCAAAATATCACACCAGAGAGTGTTAAAATAGGATTTGCAAACGTTCAGAAAAATACGGGTCTAAGAGGTCGTTGGGAGGTATTACAAAGCTCTCCTAAAGTAATAGCAGACATAGGACACAATGTACATGCGGTTTCACAAACAGTTAAAGAATTGGATAAAGAGAAATATAATAAACTACATGTTATTTGGGGAATGGTAGCTGACAAGGAAGTTGACAAAGTGATTGAACTACTTCCAAAAGAAGCTAATTTTTATCTATGTACACCAAATATTCCAAGAGCATTAGAAACAAATAAACTGGAAACTTTCTTTTCTGGAAAAGCGGGAATAAACTCCTTTTCATCTTGTTCAGAAGCATTTAGCTCAGCACTTAATAATGCAAACAAAGATGATTTAGTCTTTGTTGGAGGAAGCACATTTGTCGTATCTGAAATACTTCGTGATTTTTTTTCTTAATTATTTGGTGAGAAACAGAAAAGATATATATTTGCACTCCTCAAACGAGAGGGCTCTTAGCTCAGTTGGTTCAGAGCACCTGCCTTACAAGCAGGGGGTCGTAGGTTCGAATCCTACAGGGCCCACAAAAACAAAAAGCCTTGAAAACATTAAGTTTTCAAGGCTTTTTTTATACTCGATGTTTTCTGCTAAAAATTAGACTTGCGTGCTAATTGCGTTCTTTTTCATTAGAAATAACAAGAGAAAATCATGATGACTTCCCCTGTTAATAACTTTTCGAATTAGAACCTGTCCAAGCTCTTCCTATTTCTTTCAAGAAATTTCAATATACTAGACCTACTATACCTTATAATTTTACCGAATTGGCTGAACTCAATTTTTAAATCATCTCTTAACTGCTGCAATTTTGATTTACTCTTAATTCCTAAAATTGATTTAGCTTCAAACTCTCCAATCCACTCTTTTTCCTTAAAATACTTTTCAGTATTTTGAATGATTCTAATTGTCATTTCATCTATTAGCTTGTAAAATGCCTCTTTTTCAAAAACTATCACCTCCATAATTTACACCTCCTTTTTATTATTTATAATTACATGAAACTCTATTACCTACTAAATAGGCTCTAAAGATTCTAAAACTTCATTTTCTTTGTAATAAATTCTCCCTCCTAATTTGTAACTCTTTAACAAACCTAAATCCGTCCACGATTTTAATGTAGTAAGTGATATGGACAGCATTTGTGCTGCTTCTTTTCTTGTTACTATTAGTTTATTTTTTTTTACTTTCATTTTCTTTCAGTTTTTCGTTAATAAATTCTTCTATATCATCCAATAGCTCAGGATTATTTGCAGCTTTTAACATTATCCCCAAAGCTTTACCAAAAACTTCATCCCCCAACTTGTTCCTATAATGACCAATCATTTCAATTAACTTCTCATTTGGAATTCCATTCAAATCAGGAGGGGATTCAACATTTGCCTTATTACCAACCATTCCTTGTATTGCTTGAAGAATAGATTTAATATCTCCGCTGCTTTTTGACTTCAATTCTTTTACCTGGTCTTTTAAAGAGACTATTTTCTTTTTTTGAGACTCTACCTTTTCTTTCATTTCCTTAAACTCCCATTCTTGTTTCTGAAGTTTCAGACCTTTCTCAACTTCAGTTTTAATGTATTCTTCTGGAGTCATATTAGGATCAGGGCTTCTATTTCCATTTCGAATCAGAAGGTACTTGTCATAACATCTAGACTTTCCATTAAAGATGTAAATACTTATTTCGTTAGAATAATTAGATAATGATTTCTGAAACCAATAGAATTTGGATAAATTACTCGTTCTTTCAACACAAATAAAATCATCTATTCGGATTTGAAAATCTTTGGCTCTTCCCTGTTTCTTTAAATTACTTAGGTTGTCGTAAATCATTCTAAGATTTTGAGTGCTATATGTTAAAGTCTTATTCATCTGATTTATTTTTTTCTTGTTTTGGTTCTTCTTTCGTTTCGGAGGGCTCAATAACTTCTTTCACTTTTTCTTGACCAGTTTCCTTTTTCCAATTCAAATAGAAGCTTGTGAGTAAATCATTTTTCCAAGCACTAGTTCTCTGACTAAGAGTAGCTAGTTCGGGATTTGTTTTAAATTCGTTTGCTTTTGCTATTCCATAACCGATGGTACTCGCTCCTGCAATTCTTAGCAAACCTGATTCATCATTGATATAATGACCTAATGCTATTATGGCTGCACCTACAAGTAATGATTTATCTCCACTTAAAGAAGCGATACCTGTTCCTGCTACAGAACCTGTAATATCCACTGTGCTTTTTAAAAGTGTATTCCCAAGATTGCCTTTTGTTTCTTTTTCATTGTATTGATCGATCAATACCTCTAAAGAAGATTTCTTTTTTGTCTTCATAACCCGAATTTTAGTTGTTCCTATTCTTATTGAACTCCTTTACGGTTACGCAGTATAATTATGGTGGGTGGGTGTCGGGGTACCCGAAATAGTGAAAAAGTATTTTTACCCTAATTCAGATTTACAAATTTCTATTTGTTTGTCAATCAAGTCCACAGTTTTATGAAAGTTAGCTTCAGCAAAAAAACTTCGGATATGCTTCAAATATTTAAGCAGCGTTTCTTCTTTGCCTCCAATTTGTGGTACAATACTCAATGCTTTATAAATACTTGTGTTTTTTAATTTTTTCATATCTTTTATAGGCATACCTAACATTGAATGAAAAAGAGCGGTCATTTTTGTTCTGTCGGCTTGTTGAAATATATTCACTCCAGTTGACTCTATTAAGAAGAATAAAGACAATACTTGTTCATTTCTTGTAAACTGATGCTCGTAGCCTGAATCAGTAGCAAGTTGTTGGTCAACTTCTCCAAGAGCAGTATCGCTTTGATTGTATTTATTGTAAAGTTGCTGACCAGCCAAGTGTATTGCCAATGCACCTATTAGATTTTCATTAGTTCCATCTAACACTTTTTGTTCTTTAGCAATGGATTCTTCAAGTGATATATCATGTAAATCTATATTGTTTATGTAGTGACTATTCAATTTCAGGTTTTTGTCTCCACTTAAATAGTTTTTAGCTGTATTTAAATTATCCAAAGCTATATCTCTGATTCCTTCTAATAGTTCTTGGGTCATCAAAATAGATGCAGAAGAGTTTAATTTTTCAAGATGGTTAAAAGTAACCAGTAATTCTTGAAACAATGTACTTGGATAAGGAATCATACTGTTCTCTAAAAAATAAACTTGTTGCCAGTATGTTTTAGCGTATTCTTTATCGTCTGCAATTTCAACATCATTGACATAGGCTTTTTCCAAAACAGTCATATAGTATTGAATGCTTTCTCGAAATGTATTATTGTCAATTACTTTTCCCATTAAATAAGATAACGCTTAGATTCTCTTTTGTTACTAACAAGTATGAAGCCAATTAACAAAAGGTAGAAGCTAATTATTTAACGGAATGTAAACTTTGTCTTATTGGTCTGTTTTGATGTGTTATTACCTGTTATGATGTGTAATGATGTTTTCTGTTAACTAAACGATATGTTTACATAAACATAGTATTACTACATATTCATATAATCCTGCCACTGCACTAATACATATTTCGGTTTTCCGTGTTCTTTTAATTCTAAAAACCCAAATTCATAGCAAAATAAATAAACATCCCCCTTGTTATTTTTCCAATAATGGGTAAAATATTTTGGATTAAACCCGTCACTAACTAATTTCTCTTTCCGAATAGTTGATTTCCCAGCTTTATTGTATTTTTTTAGTAAACGCCTATTTAGTTTTAGCTGATTATCAATCTTATTATACAAACTAGCTTCCTTTTCAAGGCTTTTTTGATAATGATATGATGATTTACAATTTGGAGTGCAAAAAAGCTTATCTATTCTACCTTCAAGAGGCTCTTCACAATAGGAACATACTTTAGTATTTTTCATTTAATCGTAGATTATACGTTAGTTATTCGTCTAATATAACGATTATATTTGTTAAGCTCATTTACAATCATTTACCTTTACTAATATGAAAGAGAAACATAGTAGAATAGTAACAATCAAGCATTTACTAATAAACCAAAAAAAGAAAATTGGGCTGAAATTTTACCCCAATAAACTTATTCAAACCATTGTAAAGGGACTTCCACAAGTTAAGTGGAGTAAAGAATTTGAAATGGCTTATATACCAAATACAGCTCAAAACATTGATCTTATATTTGATAGTTTTAGGCAAATAGCTTGGGTTAATTGCAGCCATTTCTATCCTAAGAAAATGAACGCAATTAACATGGAGGTAATAAACATTGACTATTACCGTAACAGGGAAGTCGCTAGTGGTTACAGAACCTGCCCTGAAGAGTTCTATCAAAAATTAGAATTAAAAAACTATTCACTCAACACTGCTCGTATTTATATTAATATGTTCGAAATATTTATAAATGAACATTTAGGAATTGAACTGGATCGCATCGATGAAAAGAGAATAAGAAACTACCTTTTATCACTGGTTCATGAAGGTAAATCCGAATCCTACATCAATCAGATGATAAATAGTATAAAGTTTTATTACGAAGTAGTAATGGAAATGCCAAACCGATTCTATTCAATAGAACGACCGAAAAAAAAACAACGATTACCAAAAGTAATTAGCAAGGAGGAGGTTGGAGAACTAATACAAAACACGAATAACATTAAACATAAGTGCATAGTTAGTTTACTATATTCAGCAGGAATTCGCAGAGGAGAACTATTAAATCTAAAATTTGAAGATATCGATAGTAAACGAATGGTAATAAATATTAATGGAGGAAAGGGAGGAAAAGACCGCATAACTCTATTGAGTGAATCTGTATTAAATGACTTAAGGGTTTATTATAAAGAATGGAAGCCAGAAATTTATTTATTTGAAGGAAAGAGTGGAGTTAAATATTCGGGAGCTAGTGTTGTGAAAATCGTTCAGAATGCTGCCAACAAAGCCAACATTAAGAAAAAAGTAACACCACACATGTTGCGACATAGTTTTGCGACACATTTATTGGAAGAAGGAACAGACCTAAGATACATTCAAGTTCTACTGGGACACAACAGCACGCAAACTACTGAGGTTTACACTCAAGTGGCAACAAATAATATCAAGGCAATAAAAAGCCCAATAGATTCCTTATATTTGGGGTAAAGACATAGTACAGATAACACACATATGTGTGTTATCCACTTGTTGTGTTTCATTAGCACCACACGAACCCCTCTATTTCACTAAGGTAATTTAAAAATAAATAGGTCTAAAGAGTACTTCAATTGAAAGGATTGAAAAGATACAATTGAGCTTCAAAGTCTTGATTCG